>JAEEGK010002329.1_pt1 | contig 47620 bp, 35 predicted proteins | sample 8958771 | NCBI WGS metagenome assembly JAEEGK01 (sample SAMN16246547, study PRJNA631951) | gut metagenome | biome: gut microbiome; feature: rumen; material: SC-attached | host: Bos | place: Iran: Karaj | collected 2018-10 | reverse complement strand
CCGATCTCGGCAAAGCTTGCTTCATCGAAAAGGGATGCAATACGTCCGAGCGCTTTTGAAGTACTGCTCATGTTGTTTCCTCCGAAAAATTTTTATATTTTGAACTTAAGGAGAAATGTCGGAAACCGATTTTTCCCCATTTTTTCAATCTTAACCACTATACCATACCGCCCTGCTTTTTTAAAGAACAAATAAGGCGAAATAATTGCCATTTATTGCCGAAATAAAAAACAGAGCCGGGCTATCCGACTCTGTCTGTCAAGTCATCTTATTTCTTTTTGCAGATCACCATAAGGGATAATCCCGGAAGATACTTTCCCAATCTGTAATCAAGGTTAAGAATACCCTTTAGGATTCCCGTGAAAATACTTTTCTCGCTGTGCATCCAGCCGGTCGTTATCTTTTGGTCCGGATCGATCTTTGTATGAAACTTTACCTGAAAGAGCCTTACAAGATACAGTGAAAAATAAAAGTATCTGGAGTAAATGACTTCCAGGCCTTCTATCCCCGATAAAAGTTTTTCCGTTTCAGCTTTGTCATATCTTCTCAGATTGCCAACATGTCTGTCATGATCTGAAAAAAGCTTTTTGTATGCGGGAAGTGAGAAAAACATCAATCCACCCGGCTTGACCCTTGAGGCAAGTTTGGATATATATGCACGATCATCGGGAAAATACTCGAGCGAATCCATCATTATCGAATAATCGAAATGAATATCTCTGACAGCAGTGTAATTATCTATATCCGCGGTAAGATGCTTTGAACCTCGGTCTTCGATATCCTTATCTCCAAGGTCATATCCTATATCAACCGCATAAACTTCCGTGTCACCGTGCTTCTCCAGATATATATCGTCAAAATACATATCACCGGCACCGACATTGACATACTTTAGCGGCTCCTGTCTGCCATCCCTGATGCCGTCTATATATCGGTCCCACTCGTTTATGACCATTTTGGTACGGCTCAGTTCCCAGGGATGTCTGTATATCATCCCCTTGCCGACTTCATTTTGATCCATTGTTTGCTCCCCGGCTCACAAAAAGAATAATCCGCGCTCAGATATCAAGTTTGACATTGATCTCAGCTTCCGCCTCTTTCTTGTACTCCTCAACCTGATCGGGAGTGATCTGGGGAAGATCCGATATGGATGTCACTCCGAAGCAGCGCAGGAAGTTCTCGGTCGTACCGAAAAGGATGGGCTTTCCGGGTGCATCGAGACGTCCGAACTCCTTGATAAGATCGTATTCAAGAAGCTTGTTGACGGCATGCTCACAGGATACTCCGCGGATCTTCTCGATCTCGATCCTTGTTACGGGCTGCTTGTAAGCGATTATCGACAGAGTTTCAAGCACGGTATCCGAAAGTGAAAACTTGGGCTTAGCCTTTGTGATCTTGATAAGATGCTCATAATTTTCGGTCTTGGTACAAAGCTGCACCGAGTCCTCAAGTCTTACGAGCTGAACTCCGCACTCGGGACCGGCATATCTCTCCGACATCGCATCAAGAGCATCTTCTATCTCCGACTGTGTTACCTCAAGTACTTCGGCAAGCTTATCGATGCTTACCGAATCGCCCAAAGCAAAGAGTATGCTTTCTATGGCACTCTGAATTGCACTTGCTTCCATTAGTTCTCCACTGCCTCACTGACATTTTCTTCATCCACGACTGCCTGATCAGGTGTCCTGTCATCGTTATCTCCGGCAACATTGGATGTGATGATTATATCGTCGTCTATGTTCTCCTGTGATACGGATATCTCTCCGCTCTTCATAAGTTCCAGGATGATAAGAAAAGCTACTACGAGCTCTGCCTTACTGGTCTGTTTTTCAAGGAGCTTTCTGAAGGAGAAAGTCTTGTGCTCCCTTGCATAGGCCTGGATGAAGAGTGTCTTTTCATCCATGTCGATCTCATCCTTTTCGATATTGCCGTAACGGCTTCTGATGGGATCGATCCTGTCCTCCTGTCTCATGAGCATTGCCTTGAATATCTCATGAAGCTTGGGAAGGGTCATATCTCCTATGAGCTCATCATAATCGACGGGAGTCTCATAGCTCTTTACTTCATCGGGCAGGACCGACTTGGTCCTGTAAATGACCTGTGCCGCGGTCAGCTGTCTGTCCCTGAGTTCAAGAGAAAGGCGGCGGGCCATCTTATACTCGAGAAGTTGCTGGACAAGCTCCGCTCTGGGATCTTCGGGTTCGCCTTCTTCATTCTCCTCCACGGGAAGAAGCATCTTGCATTTGATATCGAGAAGAGTCGCAGCCATTACAAGGAACTCGCTGCAGATATCCATATTCTCCTCTTTCATCTGCTTGATGTATTCAAGATACTGAGCGGTGATCTCGACTATGGGAATATCGTAGATGTCTATTTTGTTTTTTTCGATCAGGTGAAGGAGCAGATCGAGAGGTCCCTCGAACACCTGAAGCTTAACAGGTATAGCCATAACAGTTTTAGATTATACTCCACAGGAGGGCTTTAAATCAATGACCACAAGATCCCCGGGGTTAAATACTCTTACCGGGATCGTATGGGTTCCGAGCCCCCTGGATACGATCATGGATCTGCCGTCTTTATCGAACCTTCCCCCGTCATACTTGGGGAAAAGCCTGATTCTGGGCGAAAAAAGCCCCCTCATCACATGCGCACCGGCTAAGCGGGCATTCTTTGATACGGGAACCGGAACACGCACCAGTCCGCCGTGAAGATGTCCCGAAAGAGTCAGATCGGCTCCGTATGCGGCATAAGTATCGAAATAACCGGGATTGTGTGCAAGAAGTATATTAAATGATCCCGGATCCGGAGCTCCTGCATTTTCCGAGATATAGGAAGGCTCCATCTCAATGCTTACGTTTCTCTTATAATACTTTCTTTCCGCCGAAAAAGAGATTATGTTAACTCCCGAATCAGCGATCTTCAGCGTTCCGTTTTCCGTGACCTTCAGCCCAAACTCCGAAAGCGCTTCCGTATATTTCTCCCAGACATCTCCGTAGTTTTCCGGATAGATCTTAAGTCTGAGCTCATGGTTTCCGAAAGCATACACGATCGGAAATTCCCCGCTGAGTCCGCGCAGGAATCCGACTACCTTATCTGTTTTGGCACCGCGATGAGCATTGATCATGTCCCCGCCGCAGATAATAAGATCCGGTCTTATCTGCTTTATCTTTTCAATAAGAAATCTGCCTCCGGGTCCGTACATCTTACAGTGCAGATCCGATAAAAAGACGACCTTAAGAGACTTTACGATCCTTTTATCCGCATACTCATATTCCGAAACGGTAAAGCGGTTGGTATCGAAAGTGCATATCCAGATGCCGAGGACAATTATCACAATTATTATCCAGATAAGGATATCCAATTCTTATCCTCCGATAAAAAACAAGGCCCCCGATTGTTTTGGGGGCCTGTCGTGACTTAGTTATACTTGCGCTTTCTGGCAGCTTCGGACTTCTTCTTACGCTTTACACTGGGCTTCTCATAGTGCTCGCGCTTACGGATCTCCTGCTGGATGCCTGCCTTTGCGCAGCTTCTCTTGAAGCGGCGAAGAGCGCTGTCAAGTGATTCGTTCTCTTTTACCTGTACTGATGACATTTTCTCTTACCTCCCTTCAGTCCCTTTGTACTGCAGGGTTATTTCTAAAATATTTATACGCGTGGCGCGTACTTTGAAAGTATATATTCAGGAATACACAAAAGTCAAGGACTTTTTAATAGCCTGAATTGTTATTGTTGTTATCGGAGTTCTGTCCGTAAACCTCTCGCCAGTCACTGCCGTTATTCTGTGCGGTCTGATCACCGTTAGTATTCTGTGCCCCGTAGATATTCTGACCGGTGTAAGAATTCTGATCGCCGTAGGCGTTCTGCGCACCATAGGCATTCTGTGAATCATACGAATTCCAGGTTTCGTAGGTGCTCTGTGAACCATAGGCATTCCGGTTTTCGTACGAGGTATCGTATCCGTTGGATGCATTCTGTGCACCGTAGGCATGATAGGTATCGGCTCCGGAAAAACCGGTGTTTACCGTCGTGAGCGGGGTAATGAATACATCGTTCTGCTGGATACCTTTTCTTCCTGCGGTCTTGGATGTGGGATTTGCAAAAAGGGCAATAACAATTCCGACGATAAACAGAATGATCTCCAATGCTCCGTCCTTAAGGAATTCGGGATCCATGACTATCTTCATGACATCTCCGAAGTAAGGGACAGCTTCGGTCATAGAGATTCCGTACATATAAGAAGCATACCAGCATCCCTGGATATAGAAGTACGCATACATAGCCAGGATACTTACGGTGATATGGCAGAAGCTTCCCATCGGACCGTAAGGGCCCTTTCCGAGTCTGAATCCGCCTGCGACGAAAAGAGGAAATCCGAGATAAAGGATATAGAAGATCCTCTGAGCCCCGATAACAAGTGCTTCACTGATAGCGACCATAATGACCGCTGCAATGATCGCACCGATAATACCGGTAATATAATTACCGTCGGAGAAGTTGATCTTGTCCATCTCGGTGTTTCTCTGGTTTAAGAAGCACTGTCTGTGCATTCTTCTTGCCGCTGTACCTTTATACATTCCCGCAACATCGCAGTTACCCATAAAGCAGTAAGGGCACTGATCAAAATTAAATGATGCGGCATTTGCGGCAATAAGATCTCTTATCTTCTGATAATGATCGACTACGAGTAGCGGCTTTTTGAATCCGAACGTGACAGAATCTCCGGATGCCTTGGGGACCGCAATTCCTGCGTTCTTGGCGGCATCCTTCATATTGGATGCGATAAGTGATGCGGTTGCTTTATCCTTCGCATAGATATATACCGAAGGGTTGCCCTGATAATTGGTGATCCTTACGGGCACTCCTGCAACAACATCCATTGCACTCATACCGTTACTCTTAAGACCGTATGAACTGACAAGATTTCCAAACGCGGGTGATGCCATTTTTTCTCCTTTCCTGTACGGGACTTACGCCAACTGTGATTCAAGTACGTTCTTAGCTTCCGCTACGGCTTTATCGATTCCGGAAGGATCTTTTCCTCCGGCCTGAGCCATATTAGGTCTTCCGCCACCGCCGCCTCCGCAGATGGGAGCGAGAGCCTTTATAAGGTTGCCCGCATGTGCGCCGGCATTGACTGCGCCGTCGGTTGCCATTGCAACAATATTGACCTTGCCGTCACTTTCGGAGAAAAGAACGACAACTCCTTCGCCGAGCTTAGTCTTGGTCTGGTCTCCGAGATCCCTGAGACCGTTCATATCAACACCCTTTACGGATGTAGCAACAAGTTTTGTTCCCTTTACATCGATAACCTGATCCGTTACATCTCCGAGAGCATCCTTTGCGGCCTTGCTCTTAAGTGATTCAAGCTCGGAATTAAGAGCTTTGATCTCATCATTCATCTGCGCGATACGTCCCGCAAGATTCTCGGGTGAAGTCTTAGCAGCCTTGGCGGCCTCTGCAAGAAGCTTATTCTGCTCTTCGTAATATGCGATCACATTGGATGCGGTAATAGCCTCGATACGTCTTACACCGGCTGCAACACCGCTCTCCGAAAGGATCTTAAATGATGCGATCTGACCGGTCCTCTCAACATGAGTACCTCCGCAGAGCTCTATGGACCAGTCTCCCACATTAACTACTCTTACGGTATCGCCGTACTTTTCTCCGAAGAGTGCCATCGCACCGGTAGCCTTGGCTTCCTCGATGCCCATAACGTTGGTAACTACAGCGAGATCCTCTGCTATCTTCTCGTTAACGATCTTTTCAACCTTGGCTATCTGCTCGGCTGTCATTGCCTCACCGTAGCTGAAGTCGAAACGTGTCCTGGAAGAATCCTGGTATGAACCCTTCTGATGGGCACTGTCTCCGAGAACCTCCTGAAGTGCCTTCTGAAGGAGGTGGGTTGCTGTATGGTTCTTACAGGTTGCGCCTCTGTTTGCCTTATCGACAAGAAGAGTAACCTTATCGCCCTTTTTGATGCTTCCCTTTACAACCTTACCGATATGTCCGATCCTTCCGCCGGGAAGCTTTACGGCTTCACTTACTTCAAACTCGGCGGATGCGGTCTTTATTATTCCGGTATCACCCTTCTGACCGCCCATCGTTGCATAGAAGGGAGTCACCTTCGTGATCAGGGTTCCTTCCTCGCCTTCCGAAAGCGAATCGAGTAGATCATCCTCTCCTGCAATCGCTGCAACGGCATCCTCGCCCTCAAGAGTTTCATATCCGATGAACTCGCTCTTAAGGCTTTCATCAAGCTTGTCGAAAACTGCGGGGCTGGTAAGCTTAGCCGAGAAGTTTGCATTCTCTTTTGCTCTGGCCTTCTGCTCTGCCATTGCTGCCTTGAAGCCTTCTTCATCGACCTTAAGTCCCGCTTCCTCAGCGAGCTCCATAGTGAGCTCTACGGGGAATCCGAATGTATCGTAAAGATAGAATGCGTCCTTACCCTCAATCTTGGATGAACCTGCGCTCTTTGCGGTATCAAGGATCTTCTTGAATTCCGCCATTCCGTTTTCGAGAGTAGCCTCGAAACGGTTTATCTCCTTCTTCAGCTCGCCGAGGATATAATCCTTGTTCTTAACAAGAAGAGGATATCCTTCACTGTAGATGTCATCGATATAAATGCTTGCAACGGAAAGAAGCTGATCGGCATTCAGTCCGAGGGATCTTCCGTGACGAACGGCACGGCGGATAAGTCTTCTGAGGATGTATCCCGCTCCGGTATTGTCGGGAAGAAGCTTTGCCTCATCGCCGATGAGCATAACGCCGGTACGAAGGTGGTCGGCTACGATACGCATTGAACGTGTATTCTTGTCCTCCGCGTCATATCTGAATCCGCTGAGTTCCTCGATCTTGGCAATAACTGATGCGAAAAGCTCGGTCTTGTAAACATCATCTATTCCGTTAAGGAAAGCAAAGTTTCTCTCAAGTCCCCATCCGGTATCAACGTTCTTCTGTTTAAGGGGAGTAAGGTGGCCGTCGTGATGCTTTTCGTACTGCATAAATACATCGTTACCGACCTCGGTGTATCTTCCGCAGTGGCATCCGGGCTTACAGTCGGGTCCGCAGGGTGCTTTGGACTCATCGATGAAGAACATCTCGGAATCGGGTCCGCAGGGTCCGTACTCAAGTCCCCACCAGTTATCCTCAGCGGGAAGGAAGAAAATGTTCTCCTTTTTGAATCCGGATTTCTCACGGAAAGCCGCACCCTCTTCATCCCTGGGTGCATTCTCATCGCCTTCGAAAACGGTGGCTGCAAGATGATCTGCATCAAATCCGAAAACCTGTGTAAGAAGTTCAAAGCTCCACTGGCAGCGCTCCTCCTTGAAATAATCTCCGAGGCTCCAGCTTCCCATCATCTCGAAGAATGTAAGATGGCTCTTGTCTCCTACGGAATCGATATCGTTGGTACGTACGCAGCCCTGGATATTGCAGAGCCTGGTTCCCTTGGGATGCTTCTCACCGAGAAGATAGGGCATAAGAGGCTGCATTCCCGCGACATTGAACATAACACCGGTAGAGCCGTCGGATACGAGCGATACTGCGCCGATATCGACATGTCCCCTTTCCTTATAGAAATCAAGCCATGCATTTCTTAATTCGTTGTAGGTAAACTTTTTCATCTTGATCAAATCTCCGAAATATACTTTTGTCCCGGCGGTTTTCACCGGGACAGAATTAATACAATTTAGAAAGTGAACTTATCTGCGAAGTATGCGTCGAGGTCTGCGATGGCAACTCTCTCCTGCTCCATTGAATCACGGAATCTTACGGTTACCATGTTATCAGTCTCGGAATCGAAATCGTAGGTTATGCAGAAAGGAGTACCGATCTCATCCTGACGACGGTATCTCTTTCCGATATTTCCTCTGTCATCGAACTCACAGTTATACTTCTTGGAAAGCTGAGCATAAATCTTCTCCGCACCCTCGTTAAGCTTCTTTGAAAGAGGAAGGATTCCGATCTTGACGGGAGCAAGTGCGGGATGGAAACGAAGCACCGTTCTGATGTCGGGAGCTTCTTCGGTTCCGAGATTCTCTTCATCATATGCTTCACAAAGGAATGCAAGAACAACACGGTCCGCACCGAGTGAAGGCTCAACAACATAGGGGATGTACTTCTCGTTAAGCTCGTCATCAAAGTATTCCATCGGCTCACCGGAAGTCTCCTGATGTCTTGTAAGATCGTAATCGGTTCTTGATGCAATACCCCAGAGTTCACCCCAGTCAGTGAACGGGAATGCATATTCGATATCGGTTGTATGATCGCTGTAGAAGGAAAGTTCCTCGGGATCGTGATCACGGAGACGTAAGTTCTCCTTTTTGATGCCGAGTGAAAGAAGCCATTCGTAGCAGGTCTTTCTCCAATATTCAAACCACTCGGTCTGAGTGCCGGGCTTGCAGAAGAACTCAAGCTCCATCTGCTCAAACTCTCTGGTTCTGAAAGTAAAGTTTCCGGGAGTGATCTCATTACGGAAGGATTTACCTATCTGGCAGATTCCGAAAGGAACCTTCTTACGTGATGAACGCTGGACATTCTTGAAGTTGACAAATATTCCCTGTGCAGTCTCGGGACGAAGGTATACAACACTCTTGGCATCCTCGGTTACGCCCTGGAATGTCTTGAACATAAGATTGAATTCTCTTATATCGGTGAAATTATGTTTTCCGCATGTCGGACAGGGAACCGAATTATCCCTGATGAAATCCATCATTTTCTCATGGCTCCATCCGTCAACGGATGACTCAAGGGTAATGCCGTTTTCCTGGGCAAAATCTTCAATGATCTTATCGGCACGGAATCTCTCGTGGCACTCCTTACAATCCATGAGAGGATCGGAAAAGCTTCCGAGATGTCCGGACGCGATCCATGTCTGGGGATTCATGAGTATCGCACAGTCAACACCCACATTATAGGGGTTCTCCTGAACAAACTTCTGCCACCATGCTCTCTTTACATTATTCTTGAGTTCAACGCCGAGATTTCCGTAATCCCAGGTATTGGCAAGTCCGCCGTATATTTCGGATCCGGGATATATAAATCCTCTTCCTTTCGCAAGAGTAACGATCTTGTCCATTGTCTTTTCCATAATTTTCTTCCTTTCAGGGAAAAATATTCACATACAGAGCAGATTTTATCACAGCGGGGCAGGGTCTTCAAGGCATAAAATGTGTTGCCGGCCGCTTTCCGGACACAAAAAAAGGGTACGGCTTTTCAGCCATACCCTTTTCACGTTTAAATGCCATCAGCGATCGGGATAAAATACCATATCAAGTCCGTTTGCAAACACGGGATCATTGGGAAGATCATATGAGTAAAGCGAAAGTGTGAACGATCCGTCATACTCATCGATAGTTACCGAATGAATTTCATAATCCGTCATGAGGGTAAGAACATTTGCGTCAAGGTTCCATGTCATTTTAAACATGTTCTCAGAATCGGACAGTTCATCGGTAATCTCCTCACTGAGTTCACTGATAAGTCCGTCCTTCATATCAACGACCTGATCATACATTGAATCGTCATAATAATCGAAGCCTTCGGCAGTCATCAGGATTTCGACGAACCGGCGGAAATTGTCATCTTCCGAAAGTGCATCGGTAAAACTTTTGCCGAATCCCGCAGCATCAAAGTAAAGAACGGCATCACCGGAGGTGTCGGTGGTGTTGGTGAAATCCATATAGAAATCAATGCTTAACTGAAGATCTCCGAAAAACTCCGCAAGATCCTCGTAGCCGGGTTCACAGTCAAGCATATTGAACCAGGTAACCTCATCCATCACGAAATGATAAACATATGTGGGAGTCTCGGGGAAAAGTACAGCGGGAGTGACAACAACGGGTAATTCGGGCTCGATAACTTTAACGGTAATACTTACATCCTCAGCACCCTTTGCGCTGACTATAACCTTGGTCTTTCCTTCGGAAATACCGGTAATGGTAATGATCTCATCATCGATATCACACTCTGCGATATCTTCATCTTCAACCTTAACCTTGACCTTGGAAAGATCGTCATAATTCTCTATCTCGACTTCAACCTCTTCTCCCGCTTCGATCGAAACTTTTTTATCGGAAAGTTCGATGGAGATCTCATCTTTCTCTTCGGGCTCATCCGGTTCAACCGCAGGTGCGGGGCCACCGCATGCCGCAAGCATCAGCGACAGGCACAGGGCAAAAAGTCCAAATTTCTTTTTCATAATTACCTCCAATAATTTAACTGTATCTCACAGTGCGGCAAGCACTTCCAGCGACTTGAAACGACGGTCCATGAATCTCTTTTCATATTCCGTGGTCAGTTTAAAGAGTTCTTCCTCTGCGGGCTCTGTCAGTTTGAATGTGTACAGATGACGAAGATCCGCATTTTCGATACGCTCTATTGCCGCGATTACCGCTTCGTTATAATTCCTTCCCTGAGGAAGACCGGGAAATTCTCCGTTAAGTACGATCGCTCTCAGGACAAAAATGCATCTTACGAGTCTGTATGAAAAATTGGGATTGTGAAGAGCAAGGAGCGATGCATACAAAAGTCCCAGCATGGCGGTCGCATCATCGCCTTCAACACAGTAGTAATCGGCTATCTCGGCAAAATATGAAGCATATGCCGCAAGCTCTATATCTGTTCTGAACTCTTCAAAATAATTCGATATATCCGCATCGTTCAGATAATAAGCACTTGTACCGTGGCTCAGCTTAAACTCGCCGAACGCAAAGGCTTCGGAAGACGCAGCGAAACGGGATGAAGGTTTCCTGGCGCCCCTTACGAATACATTGAGCTTTCCTTCCGTACCCGCAAGCAGTGTTATAAGTCTGTCGTTTTCACCGGCGGGTCTGGATCTTAAGACCATTCCGGTACAGGTAAAGAAATCTTTCATAACTGCGACTTGTCAAATCCGAAATTCTTCAAAAGTATATCCGAGTCTCTCCAGTCCTTCTTAACCTTGACCCAGAGTTTCAGGAAAACCCTGCTCTCACATAACTCTTCTATCTCAGGGCGGGCCTTTGAACCGATTTCCTTTAACTTGCTTCCGCCCTTTCCGATTATCATCCCCTTATGGGAATCCCTTTCGCAATAGATCGTGGCATCGATATGGTACATTCCGTTATCGTACTTCATCTGATCTACGGCAACGGCAAGTCCGTGAGGGACTTCTTCTCCGAGGCACATAAGAGCCTTTTCCCTGATGATCTCCGAAGCTATCTGTTTGACCGGCTGGTCGGTTATCGTGTCTTCGTCATAGAAGGGGGCGCCTTCGGGAAGATACTTAAATACGGTATCCACAAGGTCGTCGACATTCTTTCCTTTTAAAGCGGATATAGGAACCACCTCGGTGAAATCCATATGCTTACTGTATGATGCAATGAATTCGAGTAGCTTATCCTTTGATATTGTATCGGTCTTGTTGATCACAAGTATTATGGGACATTCCAAAGTGTTCAGTTTGGTACAGATAAGCTCTTCAGTCTCCGTAAAGATATCGGAAGGCTCTACCATCCAGAGGATCACATCGGCATCTGCAAATGTGCTCCATGCGCTTGACATCATATAGTCGCCGAGCTTCGACCTGGATTTATGGATGCCCGGAGTATCGAGGAATACGATCTGTCCCCTGTCATCCGTAAACACCGCCCTTGCTTTCTTGCGGGTAGTCTGGGGCTTGGGCGATGTGATCGCGATCTTCTGACCGACTATTGAATTAACCAGTGTGGATTTGCCAACGTTTGCTTTGCCGATAACACCGACAAAACCGGATTTCTTTTCAGACACTTTTTATTCCTTTTGGGTGAACGCAGGGTGCGTTCCCGCGTTCACCCGCATAAAATTATTTGTTCTCTTTATTCTCAGCGGGAGCTTCTGCCTGCGTCTTATTCTGACCGGTAACGGGCTCTGCGTTTGTAAGAGTGTTCATCGTATTCTGATACGCTTCGTACTGAGCCTTCTGCTTCTTTGCACGCTTTGCCGCCTTCTTGGCCGCTCTCTTATCGGATGCAAGATAAAGGATCCATCTTACTATTGCAAAGATGATGATGGCGAAGATGGCAAGGTAGATGACATTGGACACGAACCATACTGCGAAATTCTGGAATCCTCTCTTGATGTCTTCGATCGAATCGTCAAAGCCTTCCTTCATTCTTTCCCAGACAGTGGGCTCTTCGTAAACAACGGGAGTATACTCTACCACTTCATCGATATTGAGATATACGGTTGAGTAATTGACCTTGTTGTCATAGGTGCGGAGCTGGCTCTCCATGCTCTCAAGCTGGTATCTGATACCTGCGAGTCTGTCCTCAATATAAATGATATCCTCGATGGTCTCGGCTTCCCTGAGGAACTCCTCAAGACGTTCCTGCTCATCCATAAGAGTCTTCTTGTGAGCTTCGAGATCAACATAGGTAAGGGTGATGTCTTCGACATTCTGGCTTCTGTTGGTGATATTGCCGGCATTACCGATCTCTTCAAGGAACGCATCAAGGCTCTGTGCGGGTATCCTTACGGTAAGATTTGCATGTCTTTCGACAACCTGACCGTTATAACGGCTTCCGTTGTATGTGTTGATGGACTCAAGATATCCGCCTGCGTTTCTGACATATGTCTCGATATCGTTGTAGAGCTTATCAAATTCCTTGGTCTCCACATCGATGGTGGCGGTTGTGATCAGCTTTCTGCTTAGATCCGCAGTCTGGGGAGTGGTCGCACCGGAATCCCCGACACGGCTTGAAGTAACGTATTCTCCGCCTTCAGCTGCCATCTCCATCTCAGCTACGGCATAATCGTCAAAATAGCCGTAGTCATATTCCTCGGCTTTATAATCGTAGCTTACACCGGCTGTGGGAGCAGTTTCATAATATGCGCCGTTACCTGAAGCGGAATCGTAAGAAGCTCCTCCGCATGCGGAAAGAAATGCCATGGAACAGACACCTGCGGCAATGAGTTTTTTGAACATCGAATTCTTTTTCATAATGTTTCCTCCTGTAAATATGGTTACAGCAGACTCTCAACGGTTCCGAAAAGATCTTCGTTCTCCCTTATAAGTGTTTCGTTACCGACCACAAAGAGCTTGTTATCGGCCATGAACTCCCTGATATAATCCGCCATCCTTCTCATGTCGGCAGGTGTACAGTCAAGAACCTGATCCCTCTGCCTTTGTACCTCTTCAATGGTTATGCCGGTCATATATGCGGCAAAGCTTCTGGCTCCCTTCGCGGAGGGGGTGAGAGGTATATCGAGTTCGCTCACGGTCCCGATGATAAGCTTGGTCATCTCCCGTTCGTCTGCATCAAAGGCTGCAACATCATCTGCTGCCCCTTCATATACATCGACGGTTTTTGTGAGGTTCGGGTCACGGTATGAAACAAAAAATGCGGATCCGTTGATTCCGAAATTGTTCATGACTCCGTAGGCACCGCCCTTGACCCTGACGTTCACCCAGAGATAATTGTATCCGAGGTATACCCTGAGCACCTTGAGAACGCCGTCATATTCAAGCCCGTGCCTGTTGAAAAGTCCGGCCCTGCATACAAATACGACCTGTCCCGAGGTGGTTAGGCCTTCATTCTTTTTGATCAGCTCGATATTCCTCTTGGCGGGACGGTGCTTTTCCGTATAAAGCTCTTCCTTAAAGCTGAGTATCCTCTCTTTGAGCTTATCGGCCTCTTCCGCGCTTCCCGTGTAATCAACTATCAGATTTTCGGGTCTGAAGATAAGTCCCGTTACATATGTAAGGCATTCCTGCAGGTTTGCCTTGGACGAATCATAATCGGCAAGGAGGTTACAGATAAATCTGTAATAGGTAACTCCCGACATGAGCTCGTTATATGCAGCTTCCTTTGATACGGATGCAAGTGCTCTTGCGGATGCAACGGAATGTCCCGCGGAAAGGAAGGAGGACTGCATTCCGTTCTTGATCTCTACAAGAATGTCCCTGATCCTCTTAAGATCCTTGAAGCGGGATGTAAGGAGTATCTCCCTGAACAGATCGAAGGCTTCATCTGATCTTTCAAAGAAAAACTTTCCTTTCATCTCGAAGGTTGCGGTGAACTCATCCGGCTTTCCGAATATGGGATAATGCTCGGTGGAAACGGAAAATCCGCCCATGCACAGGTCGATGAGAGGACTGAGCTCTTCATATTTATGGCTGTCGGTATCGACCATGGACAGTATGTCCCTGAGAAGTCCGACATACGGAACAAAATCCGTTCCTATCTCGTCTATCTTAAATGCGAGCCTCAGATAACCGATACGTCTGGTATCGATATCGTGGAATACAAAAGGAATTCCGTCCACATCAGAAATATCGTTCGTATAGTCTTCCGCTTCTCTCTTAAGGTCACTTCTCTGAAGCATCGGAAGCGATCTGACCGCAGCTTCGGAATCGGGTGTATCCCTGAATCTATCGAGCTTTTCCTTTATGGTATCGATCGCCTTTTTCTCTTCGGGTGAAAGTCTCTCCTGAAGGATGTCGAGCTTTTTGCGGAGCTCATTTTCCTTGGCCTCGAGAACACCCTCTGTGGGACGGACACATACATAGCTCTTATGCTTATTGCCGATCAGATACTTTCTGACAAGCTTTTCGAAATATCCGGTATCGATATTTTCCCTGAGGAAATCAAAATCATCACCCACGATGATGTAATCGAAGGGCTTGGTATCGTCATAGAGCCATGAATCATACATGTTCAGACAGTACATAAGTCCCTTGGGATATCTTCCGTAATCGGCTTCCCTGTAACGGAATTCGGCGGAATCGATCGCAGCCCTGAGGGCATTTTTGTCAAAACCCTTCTTTGCAACGGACTCGATAGTCTCGGTTATCAGCTGGCCGAACCTCGTCTCCATGCTCATGGCGGCATCCTTGCCGATGATGCTGTAGAAGGGCTGCCTTACCGAGGTTTCGAAACGGCTGGATACATCGCCTACCACACCCTGCTCCGTAAGGATCTTACGCAAAGGGGCGCCGGGATATGAAACAAGTGCATAATCGATCATGTCGAACGCGCGTCTTGTCTTGCCGTCAAGATCCGCATCCATCGCAAAGTTGACCGAGAAGAATGTATTCTCATCGGCATTTTCTCCCTGCGAAAGCGGGCACTGCTTATTTACATGAACGGGCTGTTTAAATGGATCCTGAAGCTTTATGGAAGAATCGATCTCGAGAGCATTAAACCTGGACAGGTATTTCCTGTCGATGAATTCGAGATTCTCGGCCATGTCACAATTTCCGTACAGAAGGATATAGGAATTGGAAGGATGATAATATCTTCTGTGGAAATCGAGGAACTGCTCATATGTCAGTGCGGGAATGCAGTCGGGATCTCCTCCGGACTCAACACCGTATGCGGTATCGGGGAAAAGAGAGAACATGGACTCTGACGAAATGATGTCTTCGGCAGACGATCTCGCACCCTTCATCTCATTGTATACGACACCGTTAATGATGAGCTTTCCGTTTTCATCATATTCGTAATGCCATCCTTCCTGACGGAAGATGCTCTCGTTCTTGTAGACATTGGGATAGAAAACCGCATCAAGATAAACGTGCATCAGATTCCTGAAGTCCGCATCATTGGTGCTCGCGATCGGATAAACGGTCTTATCCGGATATGTCATTGCATTTAAGAATGTATTGAGAGAACCCTTTACGAGCTCAACGAACGGATCCTTTAAAGGGAATTCCCTGGAACCGCAAAGGGTGGAATGTTCGAGAATGTGTGCAACGCCCGTAGAATCCGTGGGCGGAGTTCTGAATGCTATCGAAAAGACCTTGTTGTTATCATCATTTTCGATCAGGCAAACCCTCGCACCGGTCTTCTTATGGACCATGCGGTAGCCGACGGATGCGATATCCGCAAGATCATATTTTTCAAGTATCTCATAGCTTTTAAGCTTTTCAAGTTCCATAGCTGTTCCTTTTCCGGTCAAAGATCATACAGTAAGGAGCGCCAGTTTGCTTCCTTTCAATTCCTGTATGACAACACTGAGTTTCTTCTTGTCTTCTTCACTTATCGCGACAAGATCTTTGATGCCGATGTATTTCGTTACATAGCTTTCTTTTTCTTTTCCGAAAACAGACTTCTTCGTCTGAAGAATGCTGACGCGCACCTGCGCATTCATCTGCTTCAGGATCTGAAATACAAAGCTTTCCTTTTCAAGATAATAAAGCACGGTCTCAAGGGTATCCGTGTTCGTATACTTCGGGATGATGCTCTCTGCGACAACCTTGCGGAACTTAAAAAGGATGTCCTCGCATTCGGTTATCTCCTGCAGGGTGTACTTGCTTCCCACATAGAAATATCCGGTATCCTGAATAAAGTATTTATAATCTTCGTAAGTCTGTTTTGTCACGACTCTCTATCGTCCTCAATACATTCGATCTTGTATCCGCTGATCTCCATGGCTTCCCTTACAGCCTTTTCGGAGATGCCGGCATACTCCGCGACTTCCTTTACGGTGACCTTTCTTTCAAGTTCTTCCGCAAGTTCCATCGCCTTGTCGTAAACCTTGTTCGCTTTCTTCAGGATCTTGTCCTCAAGCTCTCCTTCGGAAGACGCTTCATGAATAAGCTCCTCCATGGCATCCATAACCAGTTTCATAAGAAAGCCTTCGCAGTCACCCGGATTTTCCTGGGAATCCAGAATGGATACTCCGCGTACAAGTGCCTCGTTTCCTTCACCGATAAGGTCCTCCAGAAGAACACCCTGTCCGGTGTAGATCCTTGCAATGCCGACTATATCCTTAAGATAACAGCCTATGAGCTTTTCCTTCGAGCGCTCTTCTCCTGCCATCGCGGAGATCGTAAACGCGGTCTTTTCCCCGTCGGAATAAACGGGAAGCTCTTCAAGGCCTTCAAGATATGCATTCAGATAATCCGTATCGATCTCATCAAGTGCGAATTCCGATATTACCGCTTCGTTCTCGGAAGGGGTCACACCATCCAGCTTGATCTCGCCAGCGGGGATCGCATTCTCGGATACGGTTATGTCGAAACGTATGCCCCTGCCTTTCAGATAATCAAAGACCATTCCCGTCTTCTCTTCATCGAGTCCGAGAGGAGCAAGCTTCTCCAGTATTTCATTCTTATCAATGTATCCGCCCTGAACGGCAGCCTTTCGGCGAAGTTCCTCGAGCGTTCTTCCGAAAAGTACTTCTTTATCCATCTTATCCCCTTACATGGGTGTGAGTGAAAAGGTGAGTCGAACAGTATTCATAGCTGCCTGCGCATTTGGAGCAGTATCTGAATTCCATATCGGGATCCGAGACCTCCGTCTTTCCGCAGATGGCGCATTTATGCCTCGTCTGCGATCTCGGATTCATCTTCACATCCGAAGTAGAGGAGGTTACGCCGCCCGTATTTCTTGTCCTGCCGGCATTTGACATTCCCTGCCTGTAGGCTCTGTTAAAGCTGTTCCTGCGGTGGATCTGGTAAGGGTTAAGATTCTTGCCCTTGATATTCAAAAAGTAAAATATCAAAACATTTATGATAACAGCCGCGACCGCGCACCTTAAAATGGGGCCGCAGAAAAGGAACAGGTAAAGCATATATACACTGTCCACAACACCAAGCCATTTCATCTTGATGGGAATGACAAAGTAAATGTATATAAGACTTTCGGGGAAAGTCAGTGCATATACCAGATACAGAGAAATATTGATGTAATACGTACTGAACCAGTACCAGAAATATGAAGCTCCTCCCAAAGCGGGTGAATGAGACATAACATATACCAGATAATCCTGTGCATCCGTAACTGTACCAACCCCGGTAAGTTTTATAGCTTTATAGTTCTCAAGGGCTTCTATGACATCCGGTTTGTACACAATACACAGATAACCGTAACAGATAAAAGAAAAGACTACAGTAAATAGAATCCCCATGAAAATAAAGCGATTATATATTACAGTACCCCAGGTTCTTTCCAGAATTGTCCCTATCCAGTAACAGCAATAAAGCATAAGGATAATAAAAAGAAGACTCATAAAGCTTGGCATGGAATCTCCCTCTATATAATTGGGAGGAATAAGCACCCACGTGATGAGTCTCCAGACTTCTTTTCTATTTATGATTCTATACGGATCAAGGGCAAGATAATACATAAACTCCGGTTTTACCATCTGAATCATAAAACCGACGACATATCCTGCTATGAGCCAGAGTGTCAGATTAGGTATAGCGAACTTGCGTAATTTATTCTTAAAACTGTTCAAGACAGATATCTCCTAAAAAATTCTATAAATCCTGTTAAATTCTACCATTTTCCGCACTTTTAAACAAGGCAGGCGGGACCTGCTTAATAAAACTTTAATGCGGTAAAAAAAGTTGATTTTACCCCCTTTTGCCACTATAATTGATAAGGTTGGCTAAAATTCTTACATAATAAATGCAAAAACGGGATCCACCGGGTCCCGCATCAGATCTTGAGGTTGAAATGGCAGAGGTTTTAAACGGCAAAACGGACGGCAGTGCAAGACTCGGTATCGATATCGGGTCAACCACCGTCAAGGTTGCATTCATTGATAAAGACAACAATATTCTCTTTTCCGACTACAAGAGACATTTCGCACGCATCAGGGAGACCCTGAGCGACCTTCTTAACGATGCGTACAAAAAGCTCGGAAATACTTTTATCTATCCCATGATCACCGGTTCCGGCGGCCTTACCCTGGCGAAGCATCTGGGCGTTCCTTTCACACAGGAAGTCATCGCCGTATCCACTTCGCTGCGCACTCTCTGCCCCGGCACTGATGTAGCCATCGAGCTGGGCGGTGAGGATGCCAAGATCATCTACTTTGAAAACGGCAATGCCGAGCAGAGAATGAACGGTATCTGTGCGGGCGGAACGGGTTCGTTCATCGACCAGATGGCATCCCTTCTTCAGACCGATGCCGCGGGACTCAATAAATACGCCGAAAGCTACAAATCACTCTATACCATCGCGGCCCGCTGCGGAGTATTCGCCAAGACCGATATCCAGCCCCTCATAAATGAAGGCGCTACCAAGGAAGACCTTGCAGCTTCCATTTTCCAGGCTGTGGTCAACCAGACCATCTCGGGGCTTGCATGCGGTAAGCCCATAAGGGGACATGTCGCGTTCCTCGGAGGCCCTTTACACTTCCTTCCCGAACTTAAGAAAGCATTCATCCGTACACTGAAGCTCGATGACGAGCACATAATGAATACGGATAATTCACATCTTTTCGCAGCCATCGGTTCCGCACTCTGCACCGAAGGTGAAAACGGCATTTCACTTGAAGAGATGGCCGGCAAGCTCGCATCTCCCATCAAGATGGAATTCGAAGTTGCGAGAATGGATCCGCTTTTTGCAAATGAAGGCGAGTACGCAGACTTCACCTCCCGTCACGAAAAGACAAAGGTTGAAAAGGGCGACCTTTCAGAGGCAAGCGGAAACCTCTTCATGGGTATCGATGCCGGTTCCACAACCACCAAGATCGCACTCGTGGACGAAAACGGAAAGCTCGTTTACTCATTCTATTCGGGCAACGACGGAAGTCCCTTAAAGACCGCCATCAGATCCGTTACCGAGATAAAAGAAAAACTCCCCGAAGGCGCAAGGATCGCACGCGGATGCTCCACCGGATACGGTGAAGCACTCCTTAAGTCCGCATTCCTTCTTGACGACGGAGAGGTTGAAACAGTTGCACACTATACCGCCGCAGCGTTCTTCGACCCCAAGGTCGACTGCATTCTCGACATAGGCGGCCAGGATATGAAGTGCATCAAGATAAAGGACGGCACCGTTGATTCCGTGCTTCTTAACGAAGCATGCTCATCGGGATGCGGGTCCTTCATAGAAACATTCGCCAAATCCCTCGACTTTACCGTTGAGAATTTCGCCAGGGAAGCACTGTTTGCTCCCCATCCCATCGACCTCGGAACAAGATGTACCGTATTCATGAATTCCAAGGTCAAGCAGGCACAGAAGGAAGGCGCAAGCGTTGCGGACATCTCCGCGGGACTTGCATATTCCGTAATCAAGAATGCTCTTTTCAAGGTCATCAAGGTTGCCGATGCTTCCGAGCTTGGCAAGAACATCGTCGTACAGGGCGGAACCTTCTATAACGATGCCGTACTTCGCGCGTTTGAAACCATCGCACAGTGCAAGGCCGTAAGACCCGACATTGCCGGAATCATGGGTGCGTTCGGTGCGGCTCTGATCGCAAGGGACAGATACGAAGATGGCTACGAATCGACCATGCTCTCTCTCGACGAGATAATAAACCTTGAATTCACCACTTCGATGACCAAGTGCAAGGGCTGTACAAATGCCTGCAGGCTTACCATCAACCGCTTCACCGGCGGAAGACAGTTCATTTCCGGAAACAGATGTGAAAGAGGTATCGGCGGAGTCAAGAACAAGACCGGCGTTCCGAACCTCTATGACTATAAGATCAAGAGGCTCTTTTCCTACGTTCCCCTCGAGCTCAACGAAGCACCCAGAGGAACCGTCGGACTTCCCAGAGTTCTCAATATGTACGAGGACTACCCTTTCTGGTTCACCTTCTTTACCAGGCTCGGATACAGGGTCGTCCTTTCTCCGGCATCGACTAGGGCCATCTACGAACTCGGCATCGAATCCATTCCTTCCGAGTCCGAATGCTATCCCGCGAAGATCTCGCACGGACATATCGAATGGCTCATAGCACAGAATGTGGGCTTCATCTTCTATCCCGCTCTTTTCTATGAAAGAAAAGAATTCCAGGATGCAGGCAACCACTACAACTGTCCCATTGTCACTTCCTATTCGGAGAACATCAAGAACAATGTCGAAGCGATAACCACAGGAAAGGTTGTTTTCAGGAATCCTTTCATGAACTTCTCATCAAAGGAGACCATCGGTTACGCTCTGAGAAAAGAATTCAAAGAGATACCCGCAGGTGAGATAAACGCTGCGGTAGACGAAGCATGGGAAGAACTTGCCAAGGCAAGAAAAGACGTTCAGATCGAAGGAGAAAAGGCACTTAAGTATCTCGAGGAAACCGGCAAGCACGGAATAGTACTTGCAGGCCGTCCTTATCATACCGATCCCGAGATCAACCACGGCATTCCCGACCTGATCACATCCTATGATATCGCCGTTCTTTCCGAGGACTCCATCTCGCATCTCGGCAAAGTGGACAGACCTCTTATAGTAATGGACCAGTGGATGTACCACTCAAGACTGTATGCGGCAGCATCATATGTACGTACCGTCGATAATCTCGATCTCATCCAGCTCTTCTCGTTCGGATGCGGTCTCGATGCGGTAACCACGGACCAGGTAAATGACATCCTCTCCGGCTCCGACAAGATCTATACATGTCTTAAGATCGATGAGGTCAACAACCTCGGTGCCGCAAGAATACGTATAAGATCCCTTATCTCCGCCATCAAGGTCAGGGAAAAGCAGGGAAAGACACATGTGACAAGACCAACCAATATAGAGAAGGTCAAGTTCACTGAGGAGATGAGAAAGAACTACACCATCATCTGTCCCCAGATGTCACCCATACATTTCGACGTACTCGAACCGGCATTCAGATCCGCGGGCTATGATCTCGTTGTTCTCGATGACAGTGATAAGAATGCGATCGATACCGGACTTAAGTATGTCAACAACGATGCATGCTATCCTTCACTTCTCGTGGTCGGACAGCTTATGCAGGCTATCGAGTCCGGAAAGTATGATGTCAACAAGACCGCTCTGATCATTACCCAGACAGGCGGAGGATGCAGGGCGACAAACTATATCGGATTCATCAGAAGAGCACTCAAGAAAGCCGGACTTGAGCAGATACCGGTTATCTCACTCAACCTCGGCGGCATCGAAGTCAATCCGGGATTCAAGATAAATCTTGACATGATCTACAGACTGGCTCTCGGCGCAACCTTCGGTGATATCTTCATGAGATGCGTATACCGCATGCGTCCCTACGAGATCGAAAAAGGATCCGTCAATGCGGTTCATGAAAAATGGGTAAAGGAATGCCGGGAATTCCTTTCAACCAAAAAGAAGCCCAATTTCCTCAAGTTCCGAAGCATGTGCAGGAAAATGATCGGAGAATTCGACTCAATACCCGTTGACGAGTGTCTTATCAAGCCCAGAGTGGGTATCGTAGGTGAGATCCTTGTCAAATACTCTCCTTCGGGAAACAACCATCTTGTCGATCTTCTCGAAAGCGAAGGCGCCGAAGCGGTATCACCTGACCTGATGGATTTCATGCTCTACTGCTTCTATAACCAGGTTTACAAGGCTGACGAGCTCGGAATGAGCAAGAAGACAAAGAGATATTGTAACCTCGGTATCTGGGCAATCGAGCATCCTCTGCGCGGTACCTGCACCAAGGCATTTAAAAAGAGTAAGCATTTCACTCCCCAGACTCCCATCAGGGAGATTGCGGAGCTTGCCAAGCCCATCGTATCCATCGGTAACCAGACCGGTGAAGGCTGGTTCCTTACCGGTGAGATGATCGAGCTTATACATGACGGTGTTCCCAACATCGTATGCTGCCAGCCATTCGCATGTCTTCCCAACCACGTAGTCGGCAAGGGTGTAATAAAGGCTATCAGGCACGCTCATCCCGGTTCCAATATCGTAGCGATCGATTACGATCCAGGTGCTTCCGAGGTTAACCAGCTCAACCGTATCAAGCTGATGCTCGAAGCGGCCAAGAGAAAGATCAGGGAATAAAGGCGGTTCATATAAAACTATTCGAAAAAAAGACAGTCGCAGGGAAATTCCCTGCGACTGTTTTTCAGACTAAATGAGTTTTTATCCGATGCGGATATCTGTGATGGCAACCTGGTCTCCTGATACGGCGACATAGATATTTCCCTTGCCGCTTTTGACCGTTGTGACGTTTTCTATGCTGATGCCCAGAGTATCCGTAAGCAGAGTCAGCTTGTTTCCTTTCTTGACGAACTCGACGGAATACTCCAGTCCCTTCTTATTGTATCTCTTCCATTCATTCCATCCGGGGAAGTTTGATTTTTTCTTCATCTCAAAGGTGTTGCTGCAGAGGCTGTCATCGGAAGCAATCTCACCGTTAAGCTTAACCACCGCATACTCGGTATATCCCTTACCGTTTACCTTCTCATCATCGGAATAATACAGGATTATGTACGGACAATGCCATACGAGACTCGAGGAAGGAAGACTCATGGAATGGAACTCAAGATGCAGCCTGTCATCCACCCTGATACCGGCTGTTGAAGCCGACATCGGACGATCGATCTGAACATTGGGCAGGTCGGATTCAATCCTGTCGATATAACCGATCTCTTCAGCTATCTTCTCAATATCATCTTCACGGGAATCCCTTACAGGCTTTACGCTGATATCATACAGTCTGCAGTGTTCTCCCGTAAGACCGATATAAAATGCCTTGGAACGGTCCGGGAGCACCACCGTATATTCATGTTTATCATCACCGAATTCGGTATATACCTTGACATGGTCCTCATATCTGATGGCGGTAACAACATACTCCGCTTCCGGAATGGATTCCTCCAGGGTGATGACAGTATTCCTCTGCATAGCTCTTGCATCTGTTGATATGAAGTGTCCGTCGAACCAGATCTCACCGTATTCAATATAGTGGTAATCCTCCACGGTCCGGGGATTGGAGTGAACGCGTCTGTCATACGAATCAAAAAGGATAAGTGAAGGCATGCTGAAATCAGCTCTGTCACCGGTCTCAAGCTCGCATTTGAACGTGACGCGTATCATATTATTCCTGAGCCTGACTCCGGTAGAGACATGTTCTCTGTAGTCTTCGCAGATTATTTCATTTTCCAGTTCGGAAGCTTTATTGTCATCCACACCGGCGATGGGCATTATCTTACCGGAATCGAGCATTGCGACCAGTGCGGCGGAATAATCGGGATCATAAACCGTCCCGGCATTCTTCAGAAATTCCTCTCTGATGATCGGTGCCGGAAGCGGATTGTGATTCTTTCCAACGGAAGCAAACTTAACATAAGCATCCGCAACGGCGATCACTCTTGCATAATCGGGGATATCCCTGCCTGATAATCCTTCCGGATAACCGGTTCCGTCATATCTTTCATTCACATATCTTGCGGTTTCCGACAGGTAAGGATATTCATTGATAGCCGCAAGTATATCGGCCGAAAAGACCGGCTTTTTCCTGATCATCTGCTGGTCGTCATTGTCAGGCGATTCCGCGTCTTCATATACGGAATCCGGCATTGTCACCATTCCGATATCACTCAGAAGGGCCGCATAATAAACCTCATCACACTTTTTCTCATCAAACCCGCTTTCTTCCGCGATCATTCGCGAGATATCAGCCAGTTTTTCGGATCTGCCGACTGTGTATTCATCCCTTGAATCAAGAGCATGCATGAACGCCCTGGCTGTCTGATCGAAAAGGTGTTTCATGGTCTTTCTTTCCTCAATGAGATTCTTCATCTCGAGTTTATGAACCCTTACCACCTCTTCGTTAACATCCAGATAAGTAAATATGTACAGCAGTATCGACACAACAACCATTGCCATATTTACGATGGACAGTCCATAGGTGAATATCTGAAGTATTCCCACTGCTATGGGCAGGAAGATATACAGAGTCAGCGCAATATAGATATAATGTCTGATCTTCTTCCGGTATTCGAAGATACAGGTGTACTGAATGATGGGACAAAGTATCGGAACTATATAGCACAACAGAAATCCCGGTCCCCTGTGATATCTGTTCATCTCGTCAATGGTATAATACAGACCGGTAAATGCGGATATCACCGAGAGAAGCATTCCCAGGACAGCCAAACCCGAGACTGCGATAAGTCTCTTGGGCAATGACTTAAGATTCATATCGCTGAATACGGATTCCCTGAGATATCCGTTAAAGGTAAATACAACAGCGGAGGTAAGGAAAAAAACGGCAAAATTGGAAACCCTTACCATTATGTAGCCTGTCCTTGTCAGATCGCCGGAATAGATATAGGCCAGCCTGTCAAAATACAGAAGAAAGGTAGCACATATCTCCATATAGATCAGACACATCTTGCGGCGAATGGGAAGGAATTTAGTAAACGCAAGAAGAATTGCGATCATCACGCATATGGCGCAAAGACACAGCATAATATTCAATTGATGTGTTCTTATAAGATCAAACATCCTATGGCTCCTCTGCCGGTCTTACTTATTTATGCAATACAAAATAATCGCTGAGTTTCTGGAGAAGCTCATCTTTCTGAATATTCTTAAGGAAATAACCTTCAGGTTTGAGTGATACGACAGACATAACGCTGTCCTTATCGCCCTTACCTGTAAGGAACATTACCGGGATCGATTTGGTCTCTTCGTCGCTCCTGAGCATTTCAAGAACTTGGGGACCGCTTGTCACAGGCATTTCATGATCCAGAAGTATCAGATCCACCCTGTTCTTCCCCAGCCATTTTATGGCCTGAAGTCCCGAATTGGCCATGAACACCTTATAGGTTCCGCGGAGCCATTCTCTTACAAGAGCCAGGTAATTAGGGTCATCATCAACTATCAGGATGCTCTTTTTGAATTCTCCCGATTCATGCATGCTGATGTATCCGGTTATGGCCTTTACGTACTTCTCATTATCCACAGGTCTGGTAAAGGTGGAAATGATAAGATCGCCGGGCATGTTGTCGGTGACGAAATTCACATCGTTATGATCACCGATAACGATCATACGGACATCCTTTTCCTCCATCATATCCTTGAGATAAAAGAGGATATCCTTTCCGGGTTTCGTATCGTCGTCAAGAAAAAGAACTATAAGTACAACATCCTCCAGTGCGGAATTAATATCATTGACATTACAGTTAACAAAACTGCAATCCACGCCTGCATCTTTTGCTTTCTTAACAAGGACCCTGGTCAGAAAGTTTTCCTTTTCCGCCGTAAATATCATTCTGGACCTTATCATACAAGTTCCTCCATCTTCTCCCAGTCAAAGGTCTTAAGGTAAGTCCGCAGTTTTTCCACCTTGTCCTGCACTTCTTCGGGAAGTTTATAATCACCGAGTCCGTCAAGGATCATCTCTACCGAATCATAATCCATCTGAGGTATGACATCCCTGAGTGCATCAAATGCCCCCTTCAGTTCCGAATCGGGGATCATCTCCTTTTCGGTATCATCCTTGCTTTCCCTGAGCGACTTGAACTTATCCTTGAACTTCAGATACTCTTCAAAGAAACCGGGATGATTCTTATTAATGAAATCCATGTCTCCGCTGTTTCCGGCCGATTCAAGCTTTTCGGCCATAGCGGAAAGTTCCATCGCTCCTATTATCCTGAGAGATGTTTTCAGTGCATGAACCTTAATGGTATAAAGTCTGAGATTATCCGCTTCGAGTGAATCCTTAATAACCCTGGCATTATCATCGATAGTGTCATAGAAAAGGTTAAGCGAGAATATGTAGGATGTAATACCACCCGAATTCTTGATTCCTTCGACAACATCGATGCCTTCGGTTTCATAGATCCACTGCATATTGTCGGGAATTTCCGTGAGCTCGACGAAACCTTCATTTTCGTCATTCTTCAGCATCATATGTTCGGGAATATGCTGCATTATCGTTCTTTCGAGAGTTGCGGAATCGATCGGCTTGGACAGATATCCGTTGAATCCTCTTGAAGTATAGAATTCTTCACCGGCTGCCGCATTTGCGGTAAGCGCATACACGGGAAGATCGGGGGCAAAGCTCCTTATCTTCTCAAGAGTCTCGACGCCGTCCATACCGGGCATCATATGATCGAGCAGAACAACATTGTACGTATTGTTCTTGATCTTCTCGATACACTCTTCACCGCTCTCGGCTGTGGTCACGAATACCTTGGTGGACTTGAGAAGTCCCTTTATGACATTAAGATTCATCGGATTGTCATCGACCACAAGAACATCCGCATCCGGAGCCACAAACTTGGGCACATAAGGCCCCTTGGCTTCACTGTCCGCATGTTCGTTGAATATGCCTATGGGCGTATCATCTATTATCTTCTGGGATATGACAAGAGTGAACTCAGATCCTACTCCGTATTCGCTCTTACAGGTAAGTTCTCCTCCGAGGAGCTCCGCAAATCTTCGGGATATATCCAGTCCGAGACCGGTACCCTGAACTTCGAAATTCTTCTCCTCATCAAATCTTTCATATGCCGAGAAGAGCTTGTCCATATCCTCCTTACGTATACCGATGCCGGTATCCTTGACGGAAAATACCAGCCTGATCCGGTCGTCCGTACGGGATTCAAGGCTTACGTTAAGAGAGAATCCGCCGCTCTCCGTATACTTTACGGCATTCGTAAGAAGATTCAGTACTATCTGTTTTATCTTTCCCGAATCGCCAAACAGCTTTTTCGGTATGATCTCATCGACCGATACGTCAAAGTTAAGATCCTTCTCAAGACTTCTTACCCTGATCATGGATACTATGGAGCTCAAAAGATTCTGCACATCATAATCCTGCTCCACAAGATGCATCTTACCGGATTCTATCTTGGACATATCAAGCAGGTCGTTAATGAGTCCGAGAAGCGATTCTGAAGCATTCCTTATATCCAGGGCATAATTGATGATGCTGAGGAAATAATTCTTGGGAACTCCCTCGGCATCTTCCCTGAGTATCATCTCATCCATGCCCATGATGGTATTGATGGGAGTTCTTATTTCGTGACTCATATTGGCGAGGAATCTGCTCTTCGCACTGTTGGCCCTTTCGGCATCCTCCTTAGCCTTACGGATCTCGTCATACTGCCTGCTGATGAAGGTGATCTTGACTATCCTCCAGACCACAAATGCAGAGATAAGGATCAGGACGAATATCACAAAAAGCTGAGTGAACAAAAGCTCGGTGAGCCTGGGCTTTTTGACCACTTCATATGTACGGTCCATGCGTACCTGTCCGGTTCTTGAATCAAGTATCTGTATATGAAGAATGTATTTTCCGTACCTTAATCTTGTATATTCAAGTGATGACAGATTATTCCTGTATGCGGTGATGCCGTTATCATCGCTTCCTTCAAGATATACATGAACCAGCGGATTGGTCATCGAATAATCCATTACGGAAGTGCTGATGACAATACGTCCGTCGGAAGCAGGTATGGTATATCTTCCGTTTTCATCCGGAAGTATCCTCTCGTCATCGCAGAGTATATAATCCAGTGCAACCTTTACGTCCACATCGCCGCGGAAATAATTGTTTATATTAACGCAGCTTACTCCGTCCCTTCCGGAAATATACAGATTGCCGTTATCATCCAGGGCACTGTAGGAATTGCTGGTGGGTGTGGAAGTGAGTCCGTTGGCATTGGTATAAAGATCAAATTCGGTGATGCTGTCACTCAGCATATCATCGATCCTGACACAGTATACTCCATAAGATGAAAGGATCCACGCATTATCCTTGTCATCGAAATAAATATCGTAATTATTGTTGTACGGGAATGAAGAGACGGTCTTGATCCTTCCGTCCCTGATATACTGGATCGAGTTGGAGGTGATGATCCAGTACAGATCCCTTGCTTCATCATGTCTGATCCTCATGACGACATCACTGGTCAGTCCGTCATCGCGTCCCAGCTTTTCAACATGATCCTGAGCTATCTGATATATTCCGTCACCGTCGGTACCCACGTAGATAAGCCCGTAATTGCCTTCCGCAACGGTAAGAAATACAGGGTTTTTGACTACTTCCGATTCTCCGACAACTCTTACCACTTTGAAATCGCTGATCTCGGCAAAGCCTCCGTTAGATCCTACGAGTATCGATCCTGAAGAACTTTCGACCACACATCTGATCTCATTGCTGGGAAGACCGTCCTGCACAGTGATGTTGATTATCCGGCCGCTTCTTTTAAGACATACCACTCCCAGATCGTGATTATATACCGCAAACCACAGGTTACCTTTGGAATCCGCAGTTATACATCTGATCCTGCAGCCGGCAAGATAATCCGTTATTGCATTATTAACAGGCTCGCCGCTGCTGTTCAATACATACAGTCCGTTACCCGTACCTATGTACAGCATATCCCTGTATAAGCAGGTAGCGTTCACCACTTCACTGTCAATGCCCGCATTCTTCGTGACATTCACAAAGTTATTGGTCACAACCTTCATGATACCGAGCGTTGAGGAAGCATACCACAGATTCCCCTGATAATCGGATGTCATCATCTCTATTGCACTGTCCACCGGAAGATCGTACAGCACGTGAAACGCGAAATCATCATCAAGATATCCCGACATGGTCTGGGAAGACACCCAGAGCCTGCCGCAATCATAACTGATCCACTGTATGTTGGTAAGAGGCGAACAAAAGATCTTCCTGAGATTGATCTTGGTATCACCGAAACGCCCATGATACAGAACTCCTTCCGATGTACCGATATAGACATATCCGCTCCTGAGCGGATCGGAATAGATCATCGAGATCTTGTCTATTCCCAGATCGCTGCAATCAAATACATTTGTAACCTTCAGATCCCTGACAGAGAATATATGACCGCTCTTGGTCACACCGAAAACCGTGCCTGCCAGATCCGCAGAAAGCCTGATGACCGTTTCATTCTCAAGCCTTTCATCATCTATGGGCACAAGGTTCTTATCCGGATCCACATACGCGAGTCCCGATGTTGTTCCTATGATAATGTTTCCATTTCCGTCTTCCTCAAAACAGCGGACGGACGAGGAAGGAAGTCCCTCTTTGTATGTAAAATGTGTACTCTCTTCTCCTTCAAGAAGAACGACTCCGTTATCGTTGGTCGCAACCCAGATACGATGAAGCGAATCCTCGAACAATCCTCTTCCGCTGGTAAGGCCGCCGGATGTATCCATCCTGACAAAATTACTGCCGTCATAACGAATGATACCGCTGTAGCTTCCGATCCAGACATATCCGTCGGATGAACAGAGGATATAATTGGCATCGGATGTGGGAAGACCATTGGAGGAATCATAAACCGAAGCTGAATAACCGGCACCTTCTATCTGTCCCGATGCGGAATAACCTCCGCCGTTAAGGCTCTGCCCCGTAACGGAGGAAGTAAAGGAAGACGTAACATCCGATGCGGCACTCTTAAGCGGGAAAAGGAATGCGGTCGCCAGCACGGCTGCAGCGGTGCAGAATGACAGGGACTTTAGAATAATGGATTTTCCGAACGGTTTCGTAATATCAAACATCCTGATTATACTTCCTGAGTACCTTCTTAACTTCGGGGAGTGCGTCTATGAACACCTCCACGCATTTGGGATCGAACTGGGTTCCGGCTCCCTGCCTGAGTATATCCAGAGCCTGATCAAGAGGGAACGGAGGTTTATAAATCCTTCTGGAGGTAAGTGCATCGAATACATCGGCTACGGACATGATACGTGCTGCAAGAGGTATCACCTCGCCGTGAAGTCCCTCCGGATAACCCTTGCCGTCCCATCTTTCATGATGGTATCCGGCCATATTCCTGGCTTCCTTGAGATAGCTTCCTCCCTGAACCGTGCTTATAGCATGTTCCATTATCTCCTTACCGGAAGTGGTATGAGTTTTCATGATCTCATATTCTTCATCGGTGAGCTTTCCGGGCTTATTCAGGATCTTATCCGATATATTGATCTTGCCGACATCATGAAGAGGTGCGCTTCGTACCACATCGGATATGAATTTGGGTGTCATCTTCTCCGGATAATACCCCTTATCCCTTAAGCCCTCGGCAATGATCCTCACATATTCCGCCGTTTTCTGGACATGTTCGCCCGTATCGGAGTCACGGCTTTCTACCATGTTCGCCATTGTTATGATCAGACCGTCCTGCATCAGTGCGGTTGACTCCGATAATCTTCTGACGTCCCTAAGGGTTTCCGCCTGATCCACCGTCAGCGAACACAGGGTCTGATACAGCCTTTCGACTTCGTCCCCTGTTTTGATATTAAGTCTTCTCAGTCTTTTTACATTAAGATCCAGCTGCTCCTGTGAATCGTCATCATTAACGAATCCGTCGAGACACTGGGTTATGGTACTGATGGGATATGCGGTCAGATATCTGGTATATTTGATTCCTCCCGCAAGGAAAAGAATGATAAAACCGGCCAGGATAAATCCGATCTTATATACGTACTCTATGATACTGTTAAACAGATAATCGATCGAAACATCAGCTCCCACATAGCAGGCAACATTGCCCTTGCTGTCGAACACGGGAGTATAGACCGAGAAAATGTGGGAGAAAAATGTACTGACTTCTATGGGGCCGACTTCATTTCCGTTTTTGAAATCATCCATGTACGGAATAAAATCTTCTCCTACAGGCTCAACATCACCGGGAAGATACATTTCTTCTTCACCCGGCACGTCAAGATCGAATACAAAAACACACTCATCACCCTCTACGGTATGAGCATACAGATACTTGATGCCGCCTGCGGTCTCCCAGATGTTGTACATCATGTCACGTGTTTCCTTGTAACCGGGAGCATCTTCACCGAGTCTTATATATTCATCTATCATGTCGCCGTCTATGATCCGGGCGGCGAAACGGGCCGCATTCCAGGCACTTGTCTCTTTCTCGGCTTTCTCGTTATCATAGAAGATCTTGTATCCGACGATTCCCACAACAATAAGGATCCAGACGCATACCAGTATCAATGTAAAATAGATCCTTGACTCAATGGAGTGTCTGACCTTTTTCTTAAACAGCTTTATGGATGCTTTCTCTTCTTCGGACAGCGGTCTCTGTTTCCAGTCCACCTCTCTTATCGAATCAATAAACTTACGGGGTATGACGGCAAGAAGACCCAGAACGATCAATGAGACAATACCCTTATCCAGGATATTCAGAAAAACATTTGTGATAACGGATGCGTTGAAGACAGATATCTCGGTTGCTTCCGATATGCCATTTGCCATATCGGCAAGAAGGTCATGCTGGGCACCTTTGAACAGAAACCACTGTACAACGGAACTCGAGATTCCGGCAAAAACGGCAGCAGAAACAACAAATACGGCAAATCTTCCGGGTTTTTTGAGCGAATACCTTGAGGTGTAATACGAAGTAAATACGGCAACCGATGCGTTAATGAACGCAAAATACATAGAATAGGGGTTGAATGCCATGCAGAAAATGTTCGTGAGAATGGCAGTGATGATACCGGGGAACATACCGCACAAAGCGGAAACAGCTATGGTTCCCATAGTATCGAAGAACAGAGGAAGTCCCAATTTGTTCATCGCAAAAGCGGACAGAACATTAAGCATGATCCCGATGATTATCAGAACCACGCGTCTTATTCTCCCCACATCATTTGCTGAACTTTTTTTAAAGTGCTTGCCCAAAACAGTGCACCTTCCGTCCCCTCAAACAGAAAATGTTACTGTGATATTATACCATATTTTATCTCGGCTATCTTCCAATCATCCAAAGTATCTATATCCTGTACTTCCATATCATCCAGGATGAGCGGAACCGTTTTATCAGGCACAAGAGTGTGCTTTTCCTTCATCACATCACTCCTGATCATATAGAACTGGCCCGCATCATGATAGAAGGGCTCGAGATCCTGGCTTCTGGCGAACTGGTACTCTTTCCACTTGTATTCGATGAAGCCGTTATTTTCCACAAAGCACCTCTGCGGAGGAAAGGAAAACCTTACCACGGGAATAACGGCATTTGCTTTGTTGTTTTCGAAAAGATCGTATGCTGTCTTAAGCTTTCCGGCAGTTACAAACGGAGCCGTGGGATAAATGCAGCACATCATATCGGGATGCTTTCCCAGTCTGTCGTAACAATCAAGAACCTCGCACATGACATCGACGCTGGTGCTGTGATCATCGGCATTTTCATTGCTCCTCTTAAAAGGAAGCGACGCCCCGTATTTTACGGCTATCTCGGCAATCTCATCATCCTCTGTCGAAATCATGACTTCGTCAAATACACCGCTTCCGAGTGCTGCCTCAATGGAATAAGCAAGGATCGGCTTTCCGCAGAATTCCCTGATGTTCTTTCTCGGTATTCTCTTGCTTCCGCCGCGTGCGGTTATAACTGCCACTTTCATATCTTTTCTTTCCCAAAATCTGTAATGATCTGTTATCTGATATCCTCTTCGGTGAGAGGTTCTCCCCGCTTTATATCCCTTACGGATTCGTTGCCGATAAGAGATCTGAAATGCTTGGGAGCGATACCGTACCCGGGTCTGATAACGCGGATATTTTCTTCGGTGAACTTATCTCCCGCTTTGATATCCTTTATCGCAAAAATACTGCGTCTGAATGCAGTTGAAGCCTTCTCACCTTCGGTAAGCTCATAGTCGGGACCTGCAATCGCTTTCTTTGCATTCCTTACGTCGGTGACCATCTGTCCGAATTCCTCGATCGTCATGCTGAAATCGGAATCCGCACTGTTTATTCCCGCGAGCTTAACGTGCTTTTCAATCACACAGGCACCGAGTGCAACGCCGGCAACAGCCGCGCAGCTCCCGGGGCTGTGATCGGAAAGACCGACATATGTTCCGAATCTTTCCTTCATATCGGGGATATTTGCAAGATGCATATCCGCCCAGTTTGCCGGATATTCGCTGCAGCATTTGAGAAGAACGATCTTGTCGTTGTTCATTCTTTTACATGCATCGAGTGCGTCCTGTATCTCCTCGGGAGTTCCCATTCCGCAGGAAATGATCATCGGCTTTCCCTTTGATGCGGCATATTCGATGAGAGGGATATCGACCATCTCAAAGCTTGCTATCTTGTATGCTTCGCATCCGATATCGTCCAGAAAATCGACGGCCTCATTATCGAAGGGAGTGGAAAGGAAATCAAGTCCCCACCTTTCGCATTCCTCCTTGATCCTCTTCTGCCATTCATAAGGAGTAAATGCGGACTTGTAAAGATCATGAAGCTTGTAGCCGTCCCAGAGTCCGCCCTTGATCCTGAAATAATCGTTATCGCAGTCGATGGTAAGTGAGTCAGCGGTATAGGTCTGGATCTTGAGGCAATCCGCTCCGGTGCCTGCGACCTGACGGACGATCTCAAGGGCATTGCCCAGGTTTCCGCCATGGTTTGCGCTCATCTCGGCAATGACGTACACTTCGTTGTTTTTGATCTTGTCAAATAATCGGAACATAGACCCTCTTTTTCTTTTAACTGTTTTCGTACAGATCAAGTCCTGAGGTTATACCCTTCCTCAATCTGAGTACCGGATCATTAAAATGTCCGCCTTCATTCCATTCAAGAACGGCGCTTACACCCTGACGGGTTAGGATTTCATGCATATGGCGGATATTATCGCCCACGCTTGCCATAACGGAATTCCTTGTCTTTTCTTCCCTGTTTCCGAGACTCAGATACACGAATGAGGCATCCGGCTTTTTATCTGCGATAAAGTCCATCCAGCCCGGAAACCATACCGAGGGAGATACGGCAATCGCACCTGCAAACCGTTTGCTCCGGTATATTCCGTATAATGCGAACAAACCGGCGAGGGAATAACCCGCAAGCAGATAATCCTTCGTACCGAACCTTTCATCGATAAAAGGAATGACTTTTGAGATGATAAAGTCCAGCATGCCGTCCGCGCCGTTTCCGAAAGGCTCGTTTCCGAAGACCGGCGGAGCGTTCCATGGTGAAAGCTCATTATTCCAGTCATTAACTTTCAGAAAAGCGACAAATGCACGGCTTTCACCTTCGGAGATGATCTGTACTTCTTTTTCGGGATCTTCACCTGCAAGAATGATACAGACCTTCTTCGAAGTATCGCCGTAAACTTTTAAACGTTCATCAAAAACTTTCAAACTCATCTACGAATAGCAGCTCGCCATACATGTAATAGAAAGCATCCGATGTATAGGTATTTCCGTAAACATCGCTTACCTGATATACGATCAGGGTGACATCGGAAGAAAGATCGATGTCGTCATAGGAAAGCTCAAGCTCGTATGCATAGAAAGGATCGTATGCATCGACATACTTATCATCATCAAGGCAATACCAAATGAGCTGGATCTCATCATAATCATCAAGCTCGTAGTAATACTGACCTTCCTCGTCCATGATCGTATAACCCGTGACCATACCGTAAGGATTATCCTGATCATAGAAGACCATCAGATAGCACTCGATGCCGTTGATCTTGACAGGAATCTTACCGTACTGGTTCCAGTCTCCGGTGGTTTCATCCTTGTAATAATCATATGCGATGTAGCATGCGACTCTGTCGCTCAGATATGTCCAGTATGTGGGATTGTCTGCAACAAGGTCTCCGTCATCATCAAAATTCCTGAACTGATCCTGTCCGAGGAAATAGTGCTTTCCATCATTTCCTTCAAGGAACATAAGTGATTCGATCTCAAGCCAGTCAATATTGCTTGTCTCGAAGTAATAATGCTCTTCTCCGTCCTGGTAGGTTGCGGTATGTGCTTCAAGATAAATATCTTCCGCACCGAAGGAATATCCGCCGCTTGACGAATAGGTATTGAGAATATCATTGCGGAACCAGTCTCCGGCATAGCTCTTGGCCTCATTGGATCCGTATTCGAAAGCAAGGGAAAGCGTGACATACTCATCAAAGAAATCCACGATGGTGTCATCATACTCAAGTGCCTGGAATGTCATACGTCCGTCATTATACAGATAACTGTAATCGTAAGGATAATATGCGGTAATGCCGTGACCGAATGCAAAGTCGCTCTCGGTATAATCAACAGCGTTAACAATGGAATTGATGAGCTTGGTCGATGCTGTATTCTCATACTTATTGGCAAGAGTAACGAGATCTACCGAATCGGTTCCCATATAAACTCCGCAATTATCTCTTGCGGTAGTTATGTCTGCATACTGCTTCCTTTCAAGATCGTTCTTGAGAAGGTCGAGATATTCGATATATGCCTCATAAACAGGCTCGATATGGCTCAGCGAGATAACGGACATGGATGCTACCATGTCTCTTGACTGGCAGAAATCCATATAGTCGGATACAACCATTTCCCTGTACTTTCCTTCTGCTACAGGTGAATCGGCGAGGAGATTGAGCCAGTTGGTATATGAAAGTCCGGTACCGTTTACATAGCTCTCCGCTCCGATAAGGTAATCGGCGGAGTTTTTGAGTGACATACCGACTTCAAGTGAACACATATTACATGCATCGAAGATGATGCTGTCGAAATGAACTCCTGTCTTATCAAGTGCATGTCCGATCTGGTAATCGGTAAGCGTATCATTGGGATAAAGTTCATCATATCCGTAACCGATGGGGATTCCGCCGCCATGGTTCCAGAGAATGAGAATGTAGTCATCCGCGGGATACTCTTCCGCTGAAAACTCTACGAAATCTGTAAGAGTTGCAGGTGTAACCATGGAAATACCACCGAGGTCTTCAAGCTCATGGAACTTACCGTCCTCATATATGAATCTCTGAACGGTTCCGTCCTTACAGAAGGTGTTGTCCCAGCTTGTGCATCCGCCGGTCTGGATAACCAGATTGGTATCCTCGGTCAGTTTGGCCTTGCTTATCTCAACAAGGTCTGCGGTTGCAAGTCCGCTCTCGCTCTCGAGATTGGAACCGATCATATAGAGCATGATGGTCTGTTTTGCCTGAGTATCTTCAGGCTCCGGATCCGGATCGTCGGGTTCGGGTTCCGGTTCGGGAGTATCGACTACGGGTTCAACGGGCTCTCTTCCCGATAAATACTTATATACGCCGAATCCGCCTCCGCCGAGGAGAGCAAGGACCAGGACGACGATAACGGCAATAAGACCGCCCTTCTTCTTTTTCTTAACGGGGGCTTCCGGCTGCATAACGGGCATGGGAGCCGGTGTAGTATCATACTGAGGCTGAAACACAGGTGTCACAGGCTGTGCGGGCGCAGCAGGCTGTTCCGGTGCTGCGGAAGTTACAGGCTGTGAGGGTGCGACAGTAACTGCATTCTGAACAGGAGCCTGAGGCTGGGGGTCAGCGGGGGCAACGTTCTGAACGGGCACTTCAGGTGCGGCAGGCTGCTCCGGTGCTGGGGAAGTTACAGGCTGTGAGGGTGCGACAGGAGCTGCATTCTGAACAGGTGCCTGGGGCTGGGGATCTACAGGTACCTGGGCCTGAGGAGCAGGCTGAGGCGCTGTGGATGCAGCAGGTGCTACGGGCTGTACGGGAGTCTGGGGCTGTACGGGAGTCTGGGGCTGTACGGGCGCTTCAGTTGCCATCGGCGTTCCGCAGTTGATACAGAATTTGGTTCCTTCGGGCATCTGGGACCCGCATTTCATACAGAACATGTATTTTCCTCCGTAAGTCGATTAACAGTTGCAAAAATCCTTTATAGGTGTAAGATCAAGTGTTTTCTCTTCAGCTATTATTCCGTATAGAGCCTTGGCAATGATAAGTGCTCCGCCCTTTGTATCGCTTTCGATATTGAGGGGCATTATGGGCTCGTGAAGTGATTTTCTGAGAAGAAGCCATCCGTTTCCGTGAGAAGCGTCGCAGTTGACTCTGACTCCTTCATAGTTTTCTTTTTCAAGGCTCCAGCCTTCAACGGATGAAGCGGCATCCTCAAGTGCCTTCAGGATACGGTCTCCGTTTGCCTGAAGATCGGGAACATCACCTACATGGAATCTCAGTTCAACACTCTCGGCAGGCTCTTCAAGTCCGCTTATGAGTGAGGCTATATTGTTTCCTTTACCCATTTCGATGAGGAGCTTGACCATCAGGTATGCGCCGTCATCAAGGAAATAGTTCTCTTTGAATGCACCGTGTCCGCTGGTCTCGATGGCAAGCTGTGAATCCGTACCGGATTCATTGAGCCTTATGGCCTCATCTATAACGTTGCGGTATCCTCTCTTGAATCTCTTGTGAACACCGCCCTTTGACTTGATAAATCTTGCCAGTCCGTCGCTTGTGACCGAGTCGGTTACGATCGTTGTTCCGGGATTTGAATTAAGTGCGATGGATGCAAGTGCAGCGATGAGGTCGTTTCTGGTGAGAGTCTTTCCGTCGGGAAGAACCGCTCCCGCTCTGTCGACATCGGTATCGAAGATGATTCCGAGATCGGCCTTCGAATTTACCGTAGCAACCTTTATTGCCTCTGCCGCATCCTTGTTCTCGGGATTGGGAATGTGGTTGGGGAAGTGACCGTCAGGCTCGAGGAACTGGCTTCCGGCTGTATCAGCACCGAGCTTTTCAAGAACATCTCTTACAAAGAATCCGCCTGCACCGTTTCCGGCATCGACGACTATGTGAAGACCTTCAAGAGGTTTATCTCCTTTTCCGCATGCGTCAACGATCTTGCTTCTGAGATAACCTGTATATGTATCCATGAAGGAAGCCTTTTCGGGAGCAGCATATTCTTTGCTATCTCTTCCCTCTGCAGCGATTCCGTCTGCGATCGCAGCGATCTCCTTGATCTCATTTTTCTCAAGTCCGCCTCTTGCGATGAAGAACTTCATTCCGTTTCTGTACCAGGGAAGGTGGCTTGCGGTGATCATGATGCTTCCGTCGTATGGATTTTCACCGAGCACGGTGGACATGAACATCGCGGGGGTGGATGCAAGTCCGAGATCGAATGCTTTTCCGTTCTCGGAAATAATACCCTTTGCGGATGCGGCAAGAAGCGATTCACCCGTAAGTCTCGAATCACGTCCTATTGCGATCCTGATATCGGTCTTGCCTGACTTTTCGGAGATCCACTTTACGAATGCCGCAGCAAGATCACATGCTGCCTTATCCGTGAGGTTGACCTTCTCTCCTGTTTCATTTTCAAGTGCGATACCTCTGATATCGCTTCCGTTCTGAAGTTCAGAATAACTCATTTTTCTCTCCTCTTTAGACCTTATGTGATTGAAGTGCGGAAACATATCCCTGTATCACTCCAATATATTTTTAAGATATCCGGCAATTGCCTCAGATGCCGCTTTATGATTCTCATATCCGGGATGACCTCTGGATCCGAACGTTTCACCCTTTGCTTCTTCAAGCTTAAGGAATGAAGCATTGTCGTCACCGGTTTCCTTCCTGTATGCGGATACCGCCTTTTCGATCGTATCGGCAAGTCCCCATCCGAGCATTCCGAAAACCCACAGAAGATGTGCTTCGGGGTTTCTCTCCCTTAAGTGCTTCAGGAAATCTACGATGCCCTTTTCGATCCCTGCAAGTGATTCGGGGTCATAGCTTCCGTCGGAAAGCTTCCTGTTCTTATAAACCTTTCCGCTCTTCGGATCCGTGAAAGCGGGATTATCGAAAGAGCCGCCGTCATTGGTTCCTAAGTTTATCACTACCGCATCGGTCTTCCAGCTTGAATTATCGTAATCGTTTACATTACGCTTTGCATTCAGGCTGTCGTATATCGCGGGAACAACGTTGTACGGATTATTGTCATATGCACTGACAATGCCCCATCCGCTCTGCGATATGAGTCTGAAATCGGCATCCAGAGCATCGGCAGTCATTACCGCGTAATTTCTTACGGAACTGAAATACGGAGTGATCCAGTCAAGCTCTTCGTGAGCACCGAGTATTCCCTCTCCGCTTGTGATGCTGTCACCTACAAATTCGATCCTGTACTTTTTGTCTGCGGGCTTTCTGATGCTTCCTTCATAGAAAAGCTCTGTGATCTTCAGGGTATTTTCCTGGGCATCAACTTCGGCCTGAAAATCCTTGATGATCCTCACCCTGTGGCTGACAGCCGGATCCATTCCCCTGAAAAGGGTGATCCTGTTTGTGCCTTCCTGCACAGGGATATGTGCAAGCCATTTTCCGTCCATGCACACGCTTATCCACGGCATGGTCATGGATGACCCGCCCTTGAGGACAATTCCGAGTTCGGATACGTTCATGTCAAATTCGATGCCGCTTGCTGTCCAGATGAGTTCCATAAAGCCGTCACGCCTGGTACCTCTTCCGAGAGCATGTACATTTTCAAATGTGGTATCTCTGTGCATGGTTTTATTCTCCCCGTTATATCATCAGTTAAGCTTTCCCGCTTTGCTTCCGCCGAGCACCGCACCGCTCAGGATATTGGTGTCAAAGGAATACGTTACCGCAGCTTCTTCACGAACACGCTTCAGTGCAAGTTCCACCATCCTGTCGAGCTGCTCTCTGTATTTCATTCCGAGTGCTTCCCAGAGATAGAATGCAAGTGAACCCGGTATCGTGTTTATCTCGTTATAGTAGATCTTTCCGGTCTCTTCATCGATCATAAAATCAATTCTCGCAACACCGTTACATCCGAGCTTTTGGAAGGACTTAACCGCCATTGCACGGATCTCTTCCCTCATCTCGGGAGAAACCTCTGCGGGAATCTTTCTTGAAACGCCGGCCATACCCTGTGACGCACCGGTCTTCTTTCCGCCGCCCGAGCAGTACTTATCCTCGTAGCTGAGGATATCCTTGCTGTGAAGGGGCTCTTCGATCTCGGATGCCTCGGCAGCATTCTCATCACCGAGAACCGCGCAGTTGATCTCTCGAAGTTTTGTTATCGCATGCTCTGCAATGATCTTTCTTGCGTATGAATATGCTTCATCGACCGCCTTCGAAAGCTGCGATCTGTCCTTTGCCACTGTTATTCCGACGCTGGATCCGGCATTGAATGGCTTGATGATGACGGGATAGCCGATCTTTTCCTCGATATCGTTCATCAGGGCATCCATCTTCTCGTAATCAGCCATGGTGTAGATGTAGCTGTCGAGAACGGGAATTCCGTTGTCCTTGAGAACCGCCTTCTGTACATACTTGTCCATTCCGACTGCGGAAGCTGTAACATCGCATCCGACAAAAGGAAGTCCCAAAGTCTTGAAATATCCCTGAAGAGCACCGTCCTCAACATTTGTTCCGTGAACAACGGGGAATGCAAGGTCTACGGGGATGTCCGTTTTTTTACCGAAGAGGCCCGCCTTGTGGCTGACCATATGTACTCCGTCGCCTTCATTTATCATGATGACACGGGTCGATCTGTTAAGGAGTGCGGGGATATCACGGTAGCTTTCGATCTTGCCTATATCCTCTCCGACATACATCTCGTTATTCTTGGTCAGATAAACGGGAGTTATGTCATACTTTTCCTTGTCTATAGCCATATAAGCCTGAATTCCGGATATGACGGAAACTTCATGTTCAACGCTTCTTCCGCCATACATAAGAGCAATTCTAGTTTTCATTTATCATAGCCTCCATATACTTCTCATCCGGATCTTAATAATCTGTTTCATCTGAAGTATCGGTTGTTTCTTCTTCGACAACAGTTTTTACCGAATCGGCATTTTGTAATTTTGCAATAGCCTCATCAAACTTAAAATCCGGAGATGCAGAATCATATTCTTGCAGATCACCATTATATCTGTTTCTTGCTTCCTTGCACCCGTTCAGGATCAAGAAGTTCGCATGGATATTCAGAAAATCGCATAAAGCCATTATGCCCCAGGCATAAAAAGGTGCGCTGTTAAGTGACGTAAACATTCCCAGGATCATTAACCCATCAAAAACAAGAAAAATGATCGATAAAACAAATGTCCCATGTGACAGTTTTTCGGAAATACTGTTTCTGACCTTTGTTGAAACAATTGTCAGAATGTGGGGGATAAACACTATGGAATAAACCACGATCAAAGGTCCCCACGAATCTCTGATCGTCAGTGCAAATATTGTTAAGAACAATATTCTTGTCACCAGCGAAATGACTGCCAATATCAGAGCGTTATTCTTAAAATCATTTCTCATTCACCGGCTCCGTAAAAAACAAACAATAATAAGCTTATTTATTTTTATCGAACAGCTCCGGCTTAAGCATCCAGAGCACAAATACTGCTATGATCAGATCCGCAATGAGATCTGACGTTACTGTCAGCATGGAGACGATAAAATCCTTCGATCCGTGTGCGAGAGCCCTGATGTAACTCATCTCCAACCTGATATCGGACAAAATATATGCCGCAGCAACGATCCATCTCAATATGGCAAAAACAAGCTTTAATGCTTTTCCCGAACCTATGACGAGCATAAGCCATGCAGTAAAGAGAAGAAGCGGCAATCCGCATAGTCTGACGGTATTAAATACCGATTCACGGTAGATCACAACGGAAGCCAGTGCAGTGCAGAGATTAAAAACATAATATACAAATGTTATTATGATGGGAACGCGAAGAGACTTTGCACCCGCAGAAATGGTGAGTATCCACATTATCCATAAAACCGGAAACAGTATATACGCCAGAAAACCCAGGACCTGCAGGGCCGTATAGAATACTGCGTAACCGGACGGATATAATTGTGTGGCATAATCATAAAAACCGGAAATACCCATATCCATAAACACTAATTTATAGTATCTCCAGCATAGGATGATTGAAACAACCACATAGAACAGAGCAACGATCAGCAGTACTTTTGCAAATGTGTTCTTCTCAGATAATTTCCCCATACAAGTCTCTCCTTATCGATCAATAGTTATCCGGCAGGTCATTCTCAAGAAGGATGTATTTTTTCTTTTCCGTCTTAAGTGCATTAGCAAGATTCATGGCATCCTGCAATGTATCAACGGCTTTAAGCCTGCTCTTATCAAATCCCTTTGAAAGAACTCCGTCGTAAATGGGCTTTGTTCTCTTTACGCCCACAAGGAATATGTAATCGCAACAGTCTGCCGCATAGGTACCGAACTTGAAATTGTACTCCTCTTCCTTTTCGCCAAGCTCAACCATTCCGGGAGTGATGAGGATCTTGGTCCCGTCGAAAAGAGCGAGCATCTCAACGGCAGCTTTCGAACCTATGGGATTGGAATTGAAGGTATCGTCGATGACGGTAACGCTTCCGCGGTCAAGGAGCTGGAGTCTGTGTTCCGCGGGCTGCAGTCTTCTTACGGGGATCTTAAGATCGGCGAGAGGAATTCCGTAAGCATGTGCCACTGCGATCGCTCCGAGTACGTTTATGACATTATGTCCGCCGATGAGCCTTGTGGTGAATTCTTCCTTTTCTCCGTCAGGGGCGATGACGGTAAATGCAGTGCCCATGTCTGATACTCTGACATTCTCAGTACGGTATCCATTTGAATCTCCCGCTCCGTACATTACGGTGTTCTTATACTTCACCGCGTTCCCCGTGATGAATTCGTTATCACCGTTAAGGAAAAGAAGTCCGCCTTCCGGAAGTGCATCGCCGAGTTCAAACTTGGTCTTAACGATATTGTCCATGTTAAAGAAGGTCTCGAGATGCTGGGGACCGATCGATGTGATGAGTCCGTCCTGCGGGTGAACAATATCGCAGATTTCCTTGATCTCTCCCACTTTACGCGCACCCATCTCACAGACAAATATCTCGTGGGTGCTCTTCATCTTTTCTCTTATCGTCTTAACAACCCCCATGGGAGTGTTGTAGCTTTCGGGGGTAACGAGCACGTTGTATTTAACGGAAAGCAATGTGTTCAGGTAGAACTTGAGTGAAGTCTTGCCATAGCTTCCGGTGATGCCGATTATCCTGATGTGGGGATTTTCTTTAAGTATCCTCTTCGCATCGTTTATGTAATACTGTCTTACGCACTTTTCGGCGGGACGGTTCAGTATGTTTGCAAGCATCAGTATGTAAGGCGTAAGGAATATGCCAAGGAGCGCCGTGGCCATTCCGCCTACATAGTGAAGACAGTTCTCTGCGACTTCACCGATCGCGACGATGATGACAAAGATAAGACTTGATGTGAAAACAAGTCTCTTTGCCCTGGTCGTCATGACCAGCTTCTTTTTCGTAAATACCGACTTCAGGAACAGATAAATCCTGATGTCGAGTATGAGGAACAAAATGCTGATGATTGCTGTAACGGGAGCGGAATAAATTCCCATCATCACAGCACAGAGCAGCAAAAAGATGAGCTGCCTCTGCTTTCCGCGGTTGTTCTTAAGCCAGTGGGCATGCTCTTCATTGTCATAGCCGTTCAGCTGGAGCATGTGAAGATTAAATCTGAGGGTCACAAAGAAAGCCCATGCGGCGAGCACGATAAAGAAAAGCGATAATGCTGCGCTTCCCCAGAACTCTATGCTGTTGAAAAATTCTTCACCCTGCATTTATTCAATCCCGAAATTGGCTTTCATTATTCCGGTGAACATGGGAACATTTTCCGCAAAGGAAAAATGACCGGTGCCCGGTATCACCGCAAGTCCTGCGGAGGGCATCAGCTTTTCCATGATCCTGGCATCACTTAAGGGAGTGGCATCATCATTGTCACCCCAGATAAGCAATGTATCGTATTTATTCTTTTCAAAAAGATGTGTGAGATCTTCGTTGACAGCTTTCACAAGACAGCCCTTCATGACGGGACTGGCATTTCGGTAATCCTCGGAGCCCTGGGTGGACTTCCAGAGCTCGATAAGTTCCGAGAACATTAGATATATCGGCTTAAAATACAGGATCTTTTTAAGGATCTTGTATCTGAATACCCTTACCTTCTGTCCGAAGCTTCGCTTGGGCATAACTCCGGCAGAGTCTATAAGGACGATCTGTTCAATTTCAAAAGGGATACCTTCTCTTGCGACAAGCTTGATGACCATACGTCCGCCGTACGAATGACCGATAAGAACGCACTTTTTGATCTCAAGCGCTTCCATGAGCTTTACAAAGAAGTCTGTGAACTGATCGACGGTCCAGCTCTCGGGAGGCTCCTGACTTGAACCGAAACCGGGAAGATCGAACTGAAGAACACGGTATTTTGACGCGATCGAATTCGCCACAACATCATAAAGAGGATACGAAGTTCCCCACCCCTGTAAAATGACTGCAGTGGTGTCTCCGGAACCCGTGAATTTATATGATATTTTCAGCCCGTCAACGGTTATGTCCATAACAGGAGTATTTTACCATATTTCCCTAATTTACGCTATTTTTTCGGGAATTTCGGGAGTGATGGGTGAACAGGGGGACGGTTCCTCCGTTCACCCTTTTTCACCATTTTGATACGGGGCAATGGGAGGAGGCTGATGCGGCCCTGATTTCCACATAGCAGCCGCATTTGTGACAGGTTCCGGCCAGCAGGCTGTCGCAGGACGTACAGACGCTCAAGCGTTCCTCATAGAGCTCATCCGGTGTCCTCTCCTCATCCGGCAGCATGGCCCTGGTTTTCTTCACATATTCATAGATATCGGCCTTTTCCGCCATATCCCGGATCAGGCATAACTTGCATTTTTCCATATTTACACCATATCACATCTAGGGTATTATTTGTTATACAAAAGCCCCCGGAGAAGGCTTATCACACTTAATGTGCTTATTTCCACATATATAAGCAAATTATGTATGTAACCATTTCCGGAGTTTTTTTATGTCAAAAAACCAGATGGCAGGTAAATATATTAGTTCAATAAATGATCTGCTGGGACTTAGTATTAAACCTCAGCCCATATACCAATCAAAAGGACTTAAAACCCATATGCTAAAAAGCAAGCATTATATTGCTTTAAAGTATATTGATAAAATATCCGAGATATTAGAAAAACCCGACTATATATTGCCACAATGTATGATCTACCCAGAAATAAACTGGACAGAATGCTATATGCCAACAAAGTCCTAAAAGTAATTGACTAAAAACCGGTCCGACAATATAATGCACTTGTAGAATCATTTGACGAGCCGGAAAAGGTACCCGGCGCTCCGGAAACGGAACCTGATATGGTGGATGATTCGCCGCCCACCCAAAGATTCTACAAAAAATAATCCGTGCAAAACGCACGGATTATTTTTTATCTGCTTTTTTCCTTTTCCTCGTACATATCCTCGTCCGCATCCCCGATAAGCTGTTTAAGGGTCAGAGACCCTGAAGAGGATGCAATGCCGATGCTAACGGTCAGTTCAAAAGGAACCTCGGTCTCTTTATTTATCTGGGCAAGCTTTTCCTTGATCCTGCTCTTTAGAGCTTCGCTCTCTTCCCTGCTTCCCGATTCGAACATAACGGAGAATTCATCACCGCCGTATCTGGAGATATTGGCCCTCTTGTGAAGGTCCCTGCAGCCCTGTCTCAGAGCATCCGCAATATTCTTGAGCGCCATGTCACCTTCCACATGACCGTAGGTATCGTTAATGGCCTTGAACTTGTTGGCATCTATCATCATCAGGTACATGGTCGAGCCATCCGCATGACTCTTTGCCCAGGAATGATAAAAATGCTTCATCTGCTTTCTGTTGTTAAGTCCGGTAAGTGGATCAAGTGATATGAGCTGATCGATCCAGTTCAGATACAGAAGTGCCGTTGTTATCGCAAGGACTGCGCATGCAATGGGAAGTCTGGGATAGATGAACTGTAAGATCCCCGCTCCACCCGGTGCTATGGGAAATAGAAGGATGACCTCCAGGGTCTTCTTTTCATTCTCATCCCTGCTGCGAAGCAGTCTTACAAAGGCATGGATAAAGGCAAGTACCACATATACATACGCAAGGATATACGTAAGGATATAATATGAGCCTCTGTGATAAGCTCCGCCGTTGTCAACATAGAATAAAAAACCGGTGAAAAGATTGAGCACAAGCAGCGCCGAAAGCGCCAAGACAAATACCGATGAAAACTTTGAGAGCAGTTTAGTCTTTACAAATATGGATTCCGACATGTACTCAAAGTACATAAACCAGTAATAACACATTAATACCGTGGCAAAATAGTACACGGTCCTGCATATGATCCTGGCAGAAGGTGTATATGCCCCGAGGCTTACCGTTCCCTCATTGATTAGCACAAATACTGTATCGGTCAGCACAAATATCATCTCCGAAACGATTGCCATGGAGAAGTGTCTCTGCGCAACCATCTTGGAAAGGCCCATATTCTTGCTCAGGATGATCGCCATGAGAAGAAAAGAAAATATATTGATCTCCGTATAAAGGATGGAATACTCTGCCATTTCAGGCTCCTTCGCTGAGAGTGAACAGGGGGACGGTTCCTCCGTTCACCCGCTTTTTATCTGTCCAACAGATTATAGCGTGAAATTATCCGAAAAAACAGGGGGACGGAAGAACCGTCCCCCCTGTTCACCTGCTTAAATTTCTGTTGCTACAATCGATGTTACGCTGCTTGCGGGAAGCTTTACCTTGATGCCGGTGCCGCCGTCTGTCACCTCTGCGGGTATCTCCGTGATCTTAACGGTCTCGGGAGTGTCGAAGGTGTTGTGGGCGGTGATCGCACCTGCAACGGTCTTTGCTACCGCACTGCCAACCTTTACTCCGCCGACGATGATATCGATCTCCGCTTCTTTATCGGGATCTGTGTTGACTATGGTAATGCATACCTTGCCGTCCTTTTCGCTGGAAGAAACGGAAAGTGAAGGAATCTCGTAATCTCCGTCCTTAAGATCCTCCGCCTCAGCATAGCTTTCAACATGGCGTGCGTCCATATGATCCTTGAACAGGTCATATACATGATAGGTCGGAGTAAGGATCATCTTAGGTCCGTCGGTAAGGATCATTGCCTGAAGGACATTGATCATCTGTGCGATGTTGGCCATTACGACGGTATCGCATCTGTCATTGAACATGTTAAGGTTAAGGCCTGCGATGACCGCATCACGGATGGTGTTTTGCTGGTAAAGGAAACCGGGATTTGTTCCGGGCTCAACCTCGAACCAGTTGCCCCACTCGTCAACGATGAGCTTAAGCTGATGGTCATCCTTGGATGCCCTCTTAAGAACGGCAATATTCTCATCCA
>JAEEGK010002326.1_pt1 | contig 47668 bp, 26 predicted proteins | sample 8958771 | NCBI WGS metagenome assembly JAEEGK01 (sample SAMN16246547, study PRJNA631951) | gut metagenome | biome: gut microbiome; feature: rumen; material: SC-attached | host: Bos | place: Iran: Karaj | collected 2018-10 | reverse complement strand
TTTTTTTATTATATGGTTATTATTTAAGAGATATTTTAAATAAAAAAGAAAAAGCAGATAAATATTTAAGGACAGATTTCACAAAAATTCAAGAAAAATTAAATTATAAAAATAAAAATGATTATATTCCAAATTCAGATTTTCAATTTATAATTGTTTCTTCACAAAAAGATAATTTAATTATTGAAATAATATCAAAAGAATTTTGTGTTAATTTAGGTTATTTACCAGGAGATTTAATAGGAAAAAATATAAATATATTATTCCCAACATTATTAAAAGAAGGATATGAAGAATTATTTAAAGATAAATTAAATAATTTAAATTACAAAGGAGAAAGTACAATATTATATTTAAAATCAAAAGCCAAATATTTAAAAGTTTTGCCAATTGACTTATCATTAAATTATGATGAAGAACATAATTATTATCTTTTTATTAAATTAAATATTGATCAATATGAAATTATAAATAAAACAACAGCATTATCAGATTGTCATATATTAACAGATTTAAATTGTATAATTAATTTATTTTCTTCTAATTCAATACATTTATTAGGATTAAACAATCAAATAATAGGAAATACAATGGATATAACAATGTTTATTAAAGAATTACAAGAAGAAATAATTAAAGCAGCACTTGGAAGAATATTAGAATATAAAACTTTAAATATGATTAAAAGAAAAATATTAAAAGAAAAATATATAAATCATAAAATAGATATTAAATGGAATTTAAATAATCGTTCTTTTGAAGTTGAATGTATTGAAATATATATAAATAAAAAAATATTTGGTTATTATTTTCATTTATTAAAAATTTTAGAAAGACATGAAAAAAGAATGACAATGGTTAAAGTTTCAGATAATTTTTCATCTAAATTATTACCTAGAATTAAAAAAGAATTTTTTTTCAAAACAAAAACAGTACAAAAGCAATCTTCAGAAATTATTTCACTAAAAGATAAAGATTTTAACACTCCTGAAAAAATTAATATTGATGATAATTATATTCCAGAAGCAGAAAAGAAAATATTCTTTTTTCCAGAAACTCGAAATTTTATTTTTTTAGATGAAGAAAAAAATTCAATTATAAAAAATCCAGTTGAAAATTATGTTAAAAAAAATGTTTTAAAATCTGTTTTTTCAAGAAGATCAACTAAATTTACAATTAAAAGAACAAAAAAAGTTAATTTTCCAAGTGATTCTTCAAGTGAATCAAATAGTTCTTCAAACAGTTATTTTACTGAAGAAGAAGAAGAAGAAAATTCTTCTTCTTCAGGTTTAGATGTTGCAATTAATGATATTTATGTTAATAAACAAAATGAAATATATGAAAATTTAGATGAAAATTATGATGATTATTATAAAATAAATTTTAATAAAGTATTATTATATGTTTATGACTTTGAAAAAAATTGTCCTGTTGAAATCCATAATTATGACAATATATCTCAAGTTGAAATTACTATTAATGAAGAAAGAAATATAAATATAAATAAAATATTATCAAATAGACATATGAGGAAATCTAAATTAAAAAGTAGTCATATAGGTGTTGTTAATAATACTGTAATAGAAGATAGTCCAAAGCTTTTATTTATGGTTAAAACACAAGGAAATGAAGAAAAAGAAAAAAAGAATGAACATCAAATTGAAAATGAAGAAAAAACAAATTATTTTAATTTTTATACTATACTATGGTTGTTTATCATATTAATAAATTTTGGAATTTTTGCAGCAACAGCTTCATTTTTTTTTACATATTCATTAAATATAAGAACTAAAATTACTCAATCTATTATAATTCATAATTCAATCAGTGATTTAATGGAAAATGCAAATAGAGCAATTTATTTTGCTTTTCAAAGTATTATCTTACAAAATAAATTATATATTAGAGATTCTCCATCTAAAGAAGAATTAAATCAATATTCAAGAGAAGGTTTAAAAACAATTTATAATGATTATATTCAAATAATTAAAGATATTAGTGTTTATTCTGTTTCAGCTTCTTCTGAAAATAAAAATAAAATTGATAATTATAATTTAAGTTTAATGACTTTAACTGAAGATTTAAAAACTAATACTACTGATTCTAAAGTTATTAATGTTATAGAAGAATTTGCTTTTGCTATTTATTCTTTTATGAATTTAGATGATGAAGACATTAATTTTTTGGATTATAACTTTAATTTTATTTTAGCTAATTATGAAACTCTTTTGTTAGATGATTTAGGTAATTTTTCTAATATTTTTTTAGATGAGTTTTCACATTTGAAAAAACAATTAATTGTTATTATCACATTTTGTAATTGTATTTTTTTTAGTGTTTATATTATAAGTTTTTATTCTCAATGGAAATTAATTACAAAAATATTTATTGAACAAGAAAGAGCGACTGATATTTTTTTTAAAATTAACCCAGAATATATTTTAACTGCAATTAAAAACTGTGAAAATTTTATTGAATTAAATCAAAAAGATAAAACAAATCCAGAATATCTTGTTTCAAATCCAATTATAAATTTATCTCAAGAAGATATGAATGAAAGTTATACTTATTCTAATGATTTAGAAACTAATTCTTTATTAAAACAAAAAAATATGCAAATGGAATTTAAAATAAGAAAAAATACAACAATAAAAAAAAAAATTTCTAAATTTTGTGATATAAAAAAAACAGATAAATTTTATATGATTTCTTTTCAAGTTTTTATTATAATTTTCTTTGTAATTATAATATATATAATATTTATCCAATTATCTAGTTATAAATATGTTTTTGATTTATCTGATTTATATTTCTTAATATTAAATCAAAGAACTTATTTAATCAAATATTATAATTACTTCCAAACAATTTCCTTTTATTATGCTTATAGAAATTCTTTAGAAAGAATAAATAAAATATATAATAATTTAAGAAATGATTTACAAACAGCATTAGAACAAAATCAAATAAAATTTAATGAAATAAATAGATTTTTAAAAAAAATATATAAAAAAGACCAAAAAATTTTTGATGAATTACTCAATAAAGATGTATGTAATTATATAAAGAATGTTCAAAACATATATAATATAGAATGTGATGAGTTTGCAGATGGAATAGCTCATTATGGAATGTATTCTTCTTCAATTTATGCTTTTCAATTAATATTATATTTAGAAATGGATTTAGAAAATTTATTATATAATTTAGATAAAAAAGGTTATAAATATAATGAAATAATTTATAGAAGTGATCAAATTAATATTCTTTATCCTGAAGATAAAAATTTATGGGAAGAATATGAAAGTATGAATCCTATTTTAATTTTAAATTCTGATAATTATAAATCTTTAGCTTTTTTAATTCAACAATTAATTCAAATTGCTTCAAGTTATTTAAGCGATTATTTAAAAAATAAAATGGTTAAAATTGTTGATGATATTAAAATTAGAATTATTTTTTCTCAAGCTTCTATTTATGCTTTATTAATTATTGCTTGTTATTTTTTTCTTATTCCTAGAATATTAAGAAAAAATGATGAAATGAAAGAAGAAAAAAATATGCTTAAAATTATTCCTAAGAATGAATTAGAACAAATTTTAATAAGAGAAGATATTAGGATTTAATTATAATGCAATAAATTAATTACATTTAATTAATTGTAAATAATTAATGTTTCTTTCGTTGATATTATTATAGGATTTATAATAATATAATATTAAAAATGTATAATAATCATAAATTAGTCAAAGTCAAATTTTATTGAAATAAATGTTTTTTCCTTAAAAAAGTAAAAATTAATTACTTTAAACAAAAAAAGAAAAACAATATTATAATAGTTTTAAACAGAAAAAGTAACATTAACATTTCCTTTTCCTAAACCTTTCTTTAAATCAATATTTTCACAATTATCAATCCTTCCAAGAAGAGTAAAATTCCAAGAATTTGTTCCATAATAAATAGTAATTTTATCACCTAAATATAAGATAATATCTCCAGGTTTAGTCTTTATTTGTTTATCATTTGTTGGAAATTTTTGTGGTAAATCACCGACTTTTTCAAAATTACCATAATCACTCATATCAATTGTTAATGGGCCTTTTTTTAAAAAATTATAAAATGATTCTCCTGAGGAATTATTTGATAATGTCGCAGTAAATTCATTGTTATTTGCTGATATTTTTATTTTTTTAGATTCCATTTTTTATTTATTTTTTAAGATTTATATATGATTTACTTATTTATATTTTTTCTGGAAGTATGAAATTAACTTCACTTTTTTATTTTTTTTGGTATTGATGATTATTTTATTTTTTTTAGATTGAGTTTTTATTTAATTTATTTATAAATATAATTTATATATAAAAAAAATAAATGTAAAATTATTATTGATTAAAAAAAACAAATTTTAAATAATTAAATTTTTAAATTATGTTCTTTAATAATATATTCAATACAATCATAAACATCATTTAAAACTAAATTAGCTGGGAATCTATCATCATTATCTTTCTTATTAAAAATTCCAGTTCTAACTAAAATAGAATTAATTTTAGCAGAAATAGCACCTTGAATATCACTTAAAGGATTATCACCAATCATATAAAACTTACTAATATATTTATCTTTATTATTTTGAATACATTTTTTTTTTGCAAAATTAAATATTCTATGAGAAGGTTTTCCATATTTAATTATATTAAATTTCTTTTTATATTTTTTCTCAAAATACAAACTTAATAATTCTAAAAATGAACCTCCACAAAATCTTGGAATAGGAAAATTATCCATAAATTCTTCATCTGGATTTGCAATATGATAATTTATTTTTACTTTATCTTTATTTAAATTTATATTGTTATATGGAATTCCATTTTTAGATAATAATATTAAAGAACATATTTCAAAATTAACTTCCCAATTATCTAAATCTCCAACTTGGAAAATAGAATTTATTGGGATATAATTATTTAAATTATATTTTAATCTTTCTTCTACTTTCTTTTTCACTTTTTCTTTTTCTTTATCTAAATTTTTTAAATAGTCTTTATCTATTAAATTATTATATATTATTGAATATTCATCACTTGTGATATATTTTTCTACTTTATATGCTTTCATTAATTCTTTTATTTTCCCTAAACCTATAATTAAAGGTATACCATTATTTTTCTTTGAAAAAGTTTCTAAATTAAATTGCATTGGAGTATGACTTAATATTATTTCATTTGCTTTAAATTCATTTTGTTTATCTAATTTTAATATTTTTGAAAAAGTTAAAGCTTTTGATTCTTCTGTTTCTCCACAACCATTTGAAACTATTTGAAGGGGAATATTATATTTTCTAAATAAATATTATATATATATTTTGAATATATATATTTATTATGCTTTTTTACCTTATTAATTCAATTGCTTCTTTTGCTTTTTTAATTGGTTCATTTCCTACTTTTATTACTCCATCAACATCTAAAAAAACTGCAGGATATGATTTTTTTATCATTGAAAAAGGGAATTTTTGTAGTTTTTGAAAAGAAAAAGAAGAAAATATTAGATTTGGTTTTTTATATAGAAAATTTGTTAACATTTAAATATAAAATATAATATTAATCAATTATTTATTTTTAATTAAGTTATTAAATTATTTTTTAGTAAAATTTTAAAAATGCTTTATGCTAATAATTCCTTAAAAAAAATTTTCAAAAATAAATTAACCAAATCAAAATCTTATTTTCAACTACCTTCAATTTCAAACACAAGTTTACATTTTTTTCAAAATTCATCTAATAATTCTTCTATATCAAAATATTTCTTTAATCAAGATTTATTTGCAGTAAGAAAATTAGATATAAATTCCAGAAAAACTCCTTTTAAATTAATATCTAATAATTCAGATATCATTAATAATTTAGAAAAAAAAAGAAATCAATTTATTAAAGAATTTGAATGTCATAAAAAAAAGAATTATGAATCAGAAGAACAAAAAAACTTTATAACAGAAAGAATAGGGAAAAAAAATATATATAATTTATCAATTATGACAAATGAAAAACAATTAAAAGATCATTTAAAAATAATTGAAAAAGAAATAAACAAATATAAAAAAGAAAAAGAAAGCATTAAAAATAAAATAATTGAATTAATGAAAAAATCAGAAAGTAATGAAGTTTGTTTAGATATAATTAAATCTCAAAATGATTTAAAAACACATCTTTTAAAAGATTATGATAATATGAAATATTCTAAAAAAGAATCTTTTGAAGAATATAAAATAAAAAGATTTAATTTAATGTCTTCTTTACAAAGAGAATTTGAAGAAAATCAAGTTTTAAAAAATAATTTTTTAAAAGAAATTACATTAAATAAAGAAAATATAATAGAATTAAAAAAAAAAGAAAATGAAGTAAAAGAAAAATTATCAGAATTAAAGGAAAAATATTTAAATAAAAAAGAAGAATTAATTCAACATTATCATTATTTACTTTTTGAAGGTTTAGAAACAAGAAAAGAAGGTTTAATTTGGATAATAAAATCAATTTGGGATTTAAATGAAGATGTTAATATGAGTTTTATTCCTAATTTTTTAGATGAAAAAGCTATTGAATATTTATTTATTGTTTCAAATAAATCTAAATGTTTATCTAAGATTGAAAAATCCATTGAAGAAATAAGAGAGAGAAATAATAAGAAGAATTCTAAAAAAGAAAATGATTACTTTAAAAATAATAGATTATTTAAAAATAATTCCTTTAAAGATATTATGAGTTACAAAATAAAATTAAAAAAAAATCAATTGGAAAAAAAAGAATCAATATATAATTACTTAAATAAAATTGATAATAAAATTTCAAATTTCTATTCTTTTAGAAATAATCATGATAATTTACTTCTTAAAAATAAAGAAAAAAATATAATAAAATTTGAGGAACAAGAAAAAAATTATGAAGAATTAAAGAAATTGAAAAATAAAATTATTCATGATTTAGAAATTTTAAAAAAAAATGAATTAAGAAGAATTTCAAGAGAATTTTTACAAAATGATTATGAAAGAAGATTTAATGTTCCTATTGAAATTGTATTAAATGCTTTAGTTGGTGAAAAAAATCTTATTCAAGAAAATGAAAAACAAAAAAATTATAAACAAGAATTTATTAAGAATATCAAAAATTGTAATTTTTATCGTATATTTGAAAAAAACAATAATATTAAAAATAACTTTTAAATATATTATTTTTAAATTATATTTCTTTCAATAAAAAATATTAATTTCAATTAATATTAAAAAAAACAAAAATAATTAAAAAATTATAATAATAATAAATCATTACATCAATATTTAATAATTAATATCTTTTTTTTATAAATTTTTCATTGGATAATTATTTCTTTTAGGAAAAATGAATTAATGATTTATTATTGATCAATTAAATTGTGAATTTTGTTTTAGTTTGAATATAAAAAAAAAAAAAAAAATCTTTTTTTTATATTTTTTTATTTTTTTCTTTATAACCCTTAAGAATAAAAATATTTTTCATACATTGCATATATGATTCACTGCAACGTTTCATACATTGAGGACGAATTTTTACAAAACAAGTACATTTAATTAAACATATAGTATATTGATCTAAACATTGTTTTTTTTTGTCATTGTCATCTTCATATGAAAATGATAATAATGATAAGAATATAAAAAGAATGATAGAAAGCTTCATTTTTTTTTATAATTTTATTTTGATGTAAAATAAAAAAAAAAAATAATAGAATTTGTTTATTATAAAATAGAAAAAATAATGGAAATCTTAAAAATGAATATTTGAAAAATAAATTTAATATATTATCACATATTTTGAATAATTTTCTTGAGAAAAAAATTGAACAATTACAGAACAGAAAATTGGGAAGAATAAAATAAATTTATCTTTTTAATAAAAATATAGAAATTAATTATAGTTGGATATTTACTTTTATCTAAAACTAAAGATAAAATAAGAGTTAATTTTTTGAATAATTAAATAAAATGTTAATAGTTTGAAGAAAAGGAATATTTTTGAATTATGTATCATTTGAATTTATTGTTTTTGGAAACAATTCTCATATAATTTATCTTTATAAAAATACTTAATCTTTTTTTTTTGAATTTATTATTTCTTCCAAATTCAGAGAAGAAAATCTGTTTTAATACATATTATAATATAAAAGAGGGATAATTATAAAAATTTATCTTAATAATTAATGTAAAAACTGCTTATTTAGAATAATTTTTTATTTCTTTTTCTCAAAATTAATCATTAATTTATTTAAATTTATAATTTTATCTATAATAAATTAAAGAATTTTTTAGAAAAGGCTCACAAGAAGAATTTTTTAAATTTAAGAATTCAAAATATTATTTAACAGATATATTTAATATATTTATATTTTTATTCATGATTTTCAAATGTATTCTTTTATATTTTTTGTTTTATCATTGAATACAAAAATGTTGATTGCTTTATTTAATCATTATATTTCCATTAATTTCTTGTTTGAATTAAAATGACTATAAAGCAGGAGAAGAAAAATTAAATCTTTGATTAAAAAATCATTATAATAATGCAAGAAGATCTTTAAGAATAAATTCCTTTTAATAAAATAAAACAAAAGTATAATGAAATAAAAGATAATTGTCCTCATTATTGTATGAAAATATTAATTAGAATTAAAAATGATATTCATCAAAAAAGATTTTGATAAAGGAAAAAATTATCTGAAAAATTTAAATGTTGTCTTTTTTAAGGGATAATTTTTTTTTCTTATTTTTCTATTTTATGATTTGAAATTTGTTTTTTAATTATAGAAAAATGTTATTTGTTTGATTTTAAATTTTTTTAATTTTTTCATTCTAAAAAAAGATTAATAATAATGGATAAAAATAAATTGAGAATTAATTTATCAAAAAATATTAATATTTCAAATTTAAGATTATTTGAAAGCCCTTCTTATTATAGAATATTTGAGAAAATATTATTAAAAGTAGATTACAAAAAAGAAAAAATCTTAAGTTTAACAGATTTAATTCATAATAAATATCATAAAAAGAATAAATTTTCTGCAAAGAAAAATTGGGGAATAATATCAAAATCAATATTTTCACAATATTATTTAAATAAAGACTTTAATCCAACAACAAAAGAAAAATGCTTTTATAATATAAATTTATTTGCATATAAATATATCTTACATTTATGTAAATCACTAATGATAAAAATAAATTTTATAAGTATGAAAAAAAAAATTAGTATAAGGGAAATAAGAAATAATTATTTAAATCTTTGTTTAGAAAAATGTGAAACAAGAGCAAAAAGAAGAATAAAGACTAAAAGAAGAACAAGATATCATGAATTAATAAAAAGAATTATTTATCAATCAAAAAAAGATAAAAATAAAAATAATAGAACTTCAATTTCAGTAACAAATGATTTTAAAGTATTAGTTGGAAGTAGAAGAAGTTTAATTCAAAATAAATTAAATTTAAATATAATTGACCAAATAAATTATTATAAAAATAAGGAAAATGAACATTTAAGTGATGATCAAAAGGAAATTATTTATATTACTGAAAATAAATTACCAAAAGGACATTTTACTGAAAAATTTATTGGTCCTACTGATGAAGAAGGTGTTTATAAAAAGCATTTAGATATTACTCATAATAATTTAAAAAAAAAAGTTATTAATAGAAATTTTAGAAATCATAAAAGACAATATTTATTATCTCCTATACATAATAATAATTCTAATTCTACTTTTTATAAAAGTACTTTCCCTGTTTTAAATAAATGTGTTTCCTTTAGAGATGATTATAAAAATAATAATACTTCTCTTTATCAACATTATTCTAATTTAATTCAAAAAAAGAAAATATATTCTTTTAATTATAGTAATAATAGTAAAACTAAAAGTAAAAGTAAAAGTAAAATTAATATTAAACTTTTGGAAAATAATTTTAATTTTAAATATGATGGAAAAAAAATTTATTTTGGTCATCAAAGTGAAAAACATTTTCAGTTTAAAAACTTTTTTTTTTCAAAATCAGATATGTTTTATTAAAAATGAAACAAATATTTTATTTGTATATATCACTTAAAAATTAATAAATTTTTTTTTATATAAAATTAAATATTATTTAAAGTTAAGTTCGTTTATTCTTATTTTTCATTATCATCTTCATCAATTAATAATTTATATAATATATTTTTTGGAATAATTAATAACATACTTCTAATTTGTTTAATTTCTTTATTTTTTTTGAACAAAAAAGGAAAGTAATAAATAAAATTAAAAATAACAATAAATAAAAAGAAAATAATCAATAAAACAGATTCCATTGATTGAATTATTTCTAAAATATTTTCAATATCTAAAGAAAGAGAATCAAGAAAATAATTAAAAGCCGGTTTAAATATATTATCATTAATAATACTTAAATCTTTCATAATATCAGAGTTAATAGTATTAAAAGGATTTAATTGATTATATAATTCTAATTTTTCAGGTTCTTTTGGTAAATAATCATTATATTTTTCAGTTCCATAAAATAGTTCATTAAAAGTGAATCCAGATTCTAATGCAATTGTTAAATTAATTTCAAAATTTTTCTTTATATATAATAAAGAATCAATATAATATACAATTAATGAATCTAATCCATAACTTGATATATTATTTGATAGTTGTTCACAAGAAATAACTTGTATGGTTATATTAGATATAAATTTACATAAACTTTTTTCTGTTATTTCATTAAATATTCTTGATGAATTTTCAGATAATCCATATTTATATATGTAATTTGTGATATTATCTCTATATTCTTTATGAGTTTGAAAAATATTAGAAAAGAATAAATTAAGTAAATTTAATTTAGAAGTCAATTCTTCATTTGATGAAATATTTATAAAATAAATAATATATATTCTCATATAATTAAATAATATTAAAATAAATGATTTATGAGATATTGTTAAAAAATAAAGAATAATTAAATGTGATATATCAGTAAATAAATTTGAGCTTTTTACCATTATAATCAACAAAATTGATATTAAACATATTATGTAAAGTATATATATTATTAATATTCTTTTTAAATTTTTTTTGTCAGAAATAAAATAAGATTTTGAAATTCCTTTTTGAATAATATTCTTTTGATTTAAATTTATTAAATTTGATTCTTTTAACAATTTATTTTCATCATCGTTCTCATTGTTTTCTGAATTATCATCAACATCATAATTAATTTTAGGATTTGAAATAAAATATTTTGAATCAAATGTAGAAAGTTTATTTAATTGAATATATTTTTTACATTTTAATATATTATATTTGATATACTCTTGGTCAATTTGGAAAAAATATTTTAAGTATTTTTCTTTTTCATGAATCATAATTAAAAATCCTTTAAAAGAAATTAAAATACATAAAAATAAAATAACCAAAAAAATAATAGTAAAAGCCCAAGTTTTGTTTTTTAAAGTTTTTAATCTTAAATTATATTCTTCTATAAAAACTTGAACACAATTATTAATTGAAATTAAAAAAGCAGCATTTGAATTATAGAAAATAAAATTATAATCTAAATTTAAAAAATTTATATTTGTTTTGTCTTCATTAGCAAAATTATAAACAGCATAATTTATTTCTTTAATTACAATTAATAAATCACCATTTGTAGAAGTGATATCTATTTTATCACTAATTAAATAATAAATTAAATTTAAATCTTTTATTTTTTTGAGAGTTTTTTTTGTCATTGTTTGATGAGTTAATAAGTTAATAACTTCAGAAGTTTGTTTGTAAATATCAATCATTTGACTTCTTACATATTCTTCTGTTATTTCTTTAGATAAAACTAAATTATTATATTTATCATTTTGGAGTAAGACTAAAAAAAATGAATAATAAAAAATATTATTTGAATTATCAGATAAAGTAATTAAATATTCTGTTGAGTGAATTATATTTGAAAGTATATTTAAAGAATTTTTACAAAGATTTGCAAAAATTCCTCCTAAAATTATGGCTATACAAAGATGTAAAAATTCTGTAATTATTAAAATTACTATACTTTTACTTAAATCTTTTGAATATATTTTATCATAAAAATATGACTTATTTTTTAAATAAAATGAATTATTGTTTTTTTTTGTTTCTGGAAGAATTAATTTATTTTCAATTTGAATTGTTTCATTTTTTGTTAAAGGCATTTTCTCTTTTTTATCTAATTTTTGACTCATAATTTTTTCACAATAAAATATTTCTTCAACTTTTCCTTTCTTTATTTTTGGTAAATCAATGAAAGTATTTGTCTGAAAAGAATAAATATAATAATTAATTTTAGGTAATTTAACATGATAATAATCTTCATTATTTTTATTATTAATTATTATATTTAAATTTTCTTTGGTTTCATTTTCATTTTTTTCTTTCATTGAAGAAAAAGAAGAAGATTGATTAGAATCAGAATCTTCATTAGTATAACTTGAATCATCATAACTTAAAGAAGAATTATCTGAAGAACTATCACTTATAATTTCTAATTTTTTTTCTAAATATTCTTTTTTGAAATAATCTAATAAACCTACATTATTTTTTTTATTTTTTTGATTAATATCATCTAAATAATAATATTCTTTTTTTTCAAAATCAAATTCAAATTGTTTATCTTCTGGAATATAATTAAAATTAATATTTTTGAATTCAGTTGGAGTAGATTCAAATCTTATTTTTTTTGTTTTAGAATTATTAATAGGAATTATTTTTTTTTCATTTTCTTTTGTTTTATATGAACTTGATTTTGTAATTAATTTTGAAGACAATTTTGCTTTTACTTCTTCATTTAAATTATTATTATTTAATCTCCTTAAATCAAAAAAATAACCTAATATTTCATTATTAATAATTAATTGACTCATTGAAATTTTACATTTTATTTTATTAAAAGTCACAATTTCTTCTGGTTTATTATTTAAATATTGTTTTAATATTGAATATTTAATTTTTTGTTTGTTTATTGATTTTACATTATTTAAAGATAAAATTAATTTAAAATATTCATCATTAAATTCTTTTATAAATTTAGTGATTTCAACATTATTATTATTTATTGCTTTATTAAATAAATTGACCAAATGAATTGAATTTGAAGTAAAAGTTTGAATAATAAAATTTAAATCACACAAAAATGTACAAGTTGATGTTAATTCATTAATTAAATATTGTTGTCTATCAAAATTAATTTTTGAAAAAATAAAGGGTTTATTATCATTATCATATACCATTGTAACAAAAAAAGCAATTGGATACATAAATTTACTCTTTGTTTTTAAAAAAAAATGATGTTCTTTTAAAGAATTTTCATCGCTTTGTAAAATTTTTAAATGTTTTAATTTTGTTTTAATCAATTCATCATGCTTTTTTATTATGAAATCAGGAATTAAAATATTCATATTTTGCCCAATTAATTCTTCAGATGAATATCCTAATTGAATACAAATTTCATTTGAAATTTTCACTATTGTCCCAAAAGTATCTTGTTTTAAACTGACTATTAAAAATTGGAAAGTTGATGTTGAAACTAAAGAATTAATATTGAAATTATTTATTGTTTGAATATAATTATCATCTAATTCAATAATTTTTTCTTCTTCTAAATTTGAAAAATCATTCAAAATATCTCTTTTATAATATGAATATAATAAAAATATTTGTTTTTCTTTTATTTTTGTTTGACAAAATTTATTGTATCTATAATCTATTTCTTCTGTTAATGTATGAATTTTAGAACCTAATTTTCTTAAAACATTTATATCTTGATGTTCTTTACTATTATATAATAATACCCAAAACTTATAATAAATTTCAGAAATTTGAGAAATTAAATTAATTATCATATTTCCTTGATATCTTATAGAAATATTTGTTTTATCATCAATGTTTGTTCTAGATAAATTTTGAAGGTATTTTAATATTATAAAAGTATAATAACTTTGTGATAAAGTTAAATCTTCACAATTTACGTGAAATAGATCATATAAAATAATATAAGCTTTATCAACTTTTTTAAGTGTTTTACATAAAAATAATGCATATCCTATTTTTAAAAGAACACTATTTTCATATTTATTTATCATTGATTTATAAGTTTTTTCAATATATTTATATACAATACATTTTAGTTCATTATTGTTTAATAATTCAATAAAATCATTACAAGAATAATTATTATCTTCTCTTTTTCTAAAATAACTTGCTAAATTTAATAAACTACTTCTATCATGCTTTATTTTTTCAATAGAATTTATTAATAAATTTAATTGATTAAAAACTTGAAATTCAGTTTCTAAAGAAATATTAGTTAAATCAATTTTAATTTCTTTTTCAGGTAAAGTTAAAAAAAATACAATATTTAATAAAATCAAAACCACTAAAATATATATTAATCCTCTAAAAGATGTATTTCTGATTAAATAACCAATATTTAATAAAAAACAAGTTAAAAAATAAATAAGGGATAAAATAAGATGAATAGTTAATTTAATGCATTGTTTATATTGATAATAATTTTCAAGAAAAGTAAAAAATAAAAGAAAAACAGAACAAAATAATAATCCTAAACAAATTATACCTTCTATAGAATATTTTTTATGAATAAAAAATAAAAATAAAGATGCTGTTTTTGTATAAAGCAAAATTTTACAATGATTAGATATTATAAATTTAGAGATTGAAGATGAATTTAAATCCTCTTTTGAAAAACTAAAATTTACTATTATTTCACATAAACAAAATTTTAAAATCAGATAAAACTGTGATAAAACAAAATAAATAAAATATTGTGAACTCCAACATTTAAAATCTTTTCTAAAGTATTTATCAGGATTTTCACAAAAAATAAGAATAAGATGAACTTCCATTCCTGAATAATAAGAAAACATTTGAGTTAAAACTAATAAATCTCTAAAAAAATAGAAAATGTTTTTCATATTTTCATGTTTTTTATTGTTATAAGTATATACTATTAAATAAATATAAAGGAAAAACAAAAAAAAAATAAATAAATAAGATAATGTTAATAAAACAAAAAATAATCGATAATTTCCTTTCAAAAAATTTTCAACCCTAAAATTTTGAACAAAATTTGAAATATAACTAAATAATTTAGTATCTTTCCAAATATCTTTAAACTATTTATAATTATAAAAAATTATACTTATACTTCTGAACCTAAAGGAAGACTTATTAACTGTAATAATTCAAAGAAAGATACTATTATTTCAAATAATTTAGTTGTACTATATTCACTAAAGAGATGAAAAAAAAGTTTATAATTTGCTAAATGTAATGACCATAAAAAATTCTTTATTTTGTTTTTTGTCTCTGAAAAATTCATTTTCCTTTATAAAAAAAAAGAATAAAATTTTTTTATTCTAATAAATAAATTAAATTTAGTTTTTTTATTTTAAATAAAAATTAAAAATAATGAAAATAAAAAAAATTAAAGCTTAAAAATTGAATATAATTAAAATTTAAAATTTATTCAACAAAAGAATCTAAACGATTAAGTAATTCTTCACTAATATTCCAATGAGCAGTTCTAATTTCTTCTAAATATTTTAAAGCAACATCTTTTTCTTTTCCTTTCCCAACTTTTTTTAATTCTTCTTCAATCATTTCTTCTTTTTTTTTAGAAAGTAAATAAAAGCATTTTTCAATTAAAGGATGTTTTAATTGACTATCAATAATTTCTTTATAAGTTTCATAAGCAGAATTAAAATCAAATTTATTTGAATCTTTTTTCTTTTTATCATCTTTATCAGTTTCATTATTTTTCATATCTTCTTCAATTAATTCAATTAATTCTTTTAATTTTATTTCAGCTTCGGCTCTAACTAATAAGATAGATTTAACATTGTCTCTTCCTTTTAATACTTCTTCTTTTTTTTTTTCATCATCTTTTCTTTTACTTAAAATTTCTTCATATAATTTTTTATTTTCTTCAATAAATTCATTTTTCTTTTTTTCTAAATCTTCAATATTTTCATTATTTAATTTTTCAAGTTCTTCATATGCTTTTAATATATTTGTTTCTTTTTCATTAGTCACATCTTCAGTATTTAAAACTTTTTGTTCTTGTTCAAACATATGATTATATGTAATACATCTTTTATCATAAGCATAATATAAAAAGTTTTTAATAAACAATGAACTATGTTGATTTACAGTTGAAGTTTTCTTATTGAAATTAATTTCTGTTCTTTCTTTTTCTTCTTCATTTTTTTCTTCAACTTTTCCTTTATTAACATTTTTCTTATTATCAATTTTTCCTTTATTATTTTTTTTATCATCAATAACTTCTTCTTCGTTTTCTCTTTTTCTGATTCTTTTTTCACTTAAGAATTTTTCTTCTTCTTCATCTAATTCATCTCCATTAATTTTTTTTTGCATAAGTAAGAATCTTTTTCTTGAATTTTTAGCTTTTTCTTTTCTTCCAGGTTCATTTTCTTCCCAAGAAGCAATAACAGCTCTTTCTTCATCTTCTTTATGAGTGTCTTCACAAAAACCTAAAGTATCACTTGAAAAAACTCTGATAGTCCAATCAAAATATTCATTATCAGGATCTAAATATTTAAAATTTTCTTGTAATTCACTTTCATCTAAATAACATATTAATCTATATGGTTTATTTGTTTGATTTTCTTCTTCTTTTCCTTTCTCTTTTTTTCCTTTTGAGTCTATTATTTGACCTTCGAATATTAGGTTATGTAATGTTATTTTGTTGTAAAAATCTGTTGAATAAATTAAATTATCTTCTTTATCATAAAGCTCTAGTTTCAAACGTATTGGGAAATCAAAAGGAGTTTCTATCATTTCTCCATTTGCATTTTCTGTTTGTGGAGAAGGAGAATTTTTTTTGTTTTTAATATCTTTTTCTTCTTCTTCTTTATTTTCTTCTTCATTCTCTTCTTTATTTTCTTCTTTTTTTTTAAATTGACGCATTTTTATATTTAATGTACAATATGTTATATCACCACTGAAAATATATTCTTTAAATAAAATAAAATGTTTATTAGGTCTATATTTATCAGTAATATCATAAGGTGAAATATGGTCAATTTGTTCTAAAATAGGTTGAGATTTATTAACATCACCAGGAACAGCAGTGTTTGTTTGACTAACATCAAGCACTTGGTTATCTTCAGGATAACTTAATATATCAAAGTCATATGAATCACTTTCAACATTATATGGAGGTATACATGTTACAACAAAATAATATTGCTTTGGTTCTAATTCAAATATATCATCAAATGATATATTTCTTTTAAAGTTATCATTTCCTGAATCACATACATATAATTCAGTATAATCTTTTAAGGCTTTGTCTTTAGTATTATTATTTATTACCACAAATTTAGTTTTTACTTCTAATTTAACTGAGATACGTAATAAGACATATATTTCATTTTTAGTTAAATTAGGATGTTCAATTGTATATGTTTGTTTAGTATAACCTCTAAAATCACTTAAATAATCTTTATATAATATTGGTTCTATAGTAAAATCACTATAAAAATTCATATGGAAACCTAAAGAAAATATTCCTCCTGTAAAAACTAAAAAATATTCTTCATTCGTATTTAATTGATCTATATGTTTAGTTCCAAAAAATGAATCTAAAGTAATTAATCTTCCATCTTCTATTTTATCATCTTTTTTTAATAAAATAAAATGAATTGTGTAAGGAACATCTCTTAATATATTTTTTTCATCTGAATTAACTGAAAATACTAATATCATATAACTTTTTTTAGTATTTTCATTTGGAATTAAATGCAAAACTTTATTTTGGTAATTAACACTCATTACATCTTTAGTATCATACCATAAATTATCCCATTCAAATTTATTAACATAAATTTTAGGATTATATAATATAATAAAAGAATCAAAGCATTTGAAAAAATCATTTGGTTCAATCCAAGTTCCTTCTTTTCTTACTAAAGGTTCTTTTTGTTCATTAAATTGTTCTTTATTACCTTCAATTAATTGCATATAAACATCTTTACTCCAAGTATATTCTTTTTTTTTCTTTTTTTCATGTTCCTGATCATTATTTTTATTATCTCTTTTAGGAGAACTTTCATTAGATTTTTCTATTTGAGGATGACTTTGTTGATAAACATGTTCTAAATATTCTATAGGAGGAAATTCCCATTTATTTAATAATATTTTCTTTGTCATTTCTATTTCTTCATCATTATGACTTCTTAAAAAATTTGGTTCTTGAACTGAAGAATTTTGTATTTTTATACTATAATATCTTCTACCTTTTGATTTTAATGTTTCTATTCTTTTTGTTTTTTCAATTTTTTGCTTTAATTTAATTTCTTTTAATTCTTGAATATATTTTCTTTTTTCATCACGTGATAATTGTTTAAAAACATTATTTGTATTAAAGTTTTTTATCATTGCTCTTAAATCTGAAAAATCAATTGGAACTAATCTTGACATATTATAATTATAATTATAGAAGAATTCTATTATATCATATATAACTCCAACATATATTTTATCCATAAATAATTCTATTTGTTTTTCTTTTTGTGGAGAAAGAATCTGATTTTTTTCTTTATTTCCTTTATTTTTTTCAGGAGATAATTTATTTGAATTTGAATTATCTAAATTCTCATTATTATTATTATTTTCTTTGTTTTTTAGATTTTCTAATTTTTTTTTTTCTAATTCCATTAAAACTTTATTATTTTGAGAAGATATTGTTTTAAATCTAATTAACGAACTTCTTCTTCTTTTTCCTCCAGCTGCAATCATTTGTTTTTCTTCTTTTTCTAATTCTTTTTTTACATCTTCAGCATTATCAAATTTAATAGAAACTTTTTTTTTTTTTAGAATGTATAACTACAACTTTACTTTCTTTTGAATTTGAATTATTAGTTAAAGAATTCATCCTAGCAATTTTTTTATGAGGATCATAAATTTTTTGTGGTTGAATTTCCATTTCATTCTCTTCTTCTTTATCAATATCATTTTCAAAAGCAGTTTTATAACAAAACATATAAATATTTTTTTCAGTATAATTTTCATCTGATAATGCTTTTTCTAAGAAAATATATTTTAAATTATCTTCTAAATTTCCATCACTTTCAATTGGATTATGTGAAATAAAAGAAGAATTATTATTTTTTGAAATTTTATCATTTTCTGGTTTAGATAAACTTTCATCTTTTTTATCTTCATTTTTTTCTTCTTCATTATTATTATCTTTATTTTCTTCATTATAATTTTCAAACATTTTATATAAATTTTTTTCACCTAATAAATCTAAATTTTCAGGAATTAACCCAGTTAAAGCATAAATAACTTCATTATCACCACATTCTTTAAAATTACTAGAAACAATTTTATAACTATATAATTTAATTATAGCCTTAGTTAATATAGCAGGCCAAATTTCTTCTAAATTATCACATCTAGGTAAATAAAACCTATCATATTTATCAACAGGCATTCTATCATCAATTTCTATTTTTCTTAATTTTCCAAAATGATATAATTTAACCCAATAAATTCCTTTTGGATTATATATTGGAACTCCATTTTCTTGAGGATAAATTCTTTCAAAAATTGTACAATTATTATTAATATCTGTTATATTTCTATCTTTTATTATTTCAAATATTGATGCTAACCAACGACAAAAAAGAGGATAACCATCTTTCATATTTATTCTACTTGGTGAAGCTTCATTTATTTTTTGTTTCTCCGTATTAACTTCTGTTATTCTAGGTTCTAAATTTTTATTTTTTTTCTTTTCTATTTTAAATTTTTCTATTTCTTCTTTTTCTCTTTCAATTCTTTCATTACATTCTTCATCTGTTTCTTGTCTTTGAATAAATTTAACAACTGTAATATTTGGTTTTGTTCTAAGAACATTAAAATAATCTTTATAAATAGCATTTTCATCTTTTTTTCCAGTAATATTATCTTCAGAATCACTTTTTTCACTTTTATGTTCTATAAGACCTTCTTCTTCCATTTTTTTCTTTCTTTCTTCTTCTCTGAATTTTTCATGAACTTTTTCTCTAAATTTATATATATTTTTTTTAGGAAAATGAGTTTTAATATCATTTTCTAATTTATTTTCAATTATATAATGTATTGGTCTTGACCATTTAATTTCTTCAAAGAGAAAATCTTTATATAAAGATTTTGGAAGGAATATTTTTTCACTTTGAGGATCTTTAAAAATATCTTCTGGATTTTCTAATAAAGGAGATTGAAGAGTGTTAATGTCAGTTTCATCTGATGGCCATTCTTCAAATAATTGTTGAGGATAATTTTCTGGTTTATATTCTTTTTCTATTGATTGAGGGGGATTTAAAGGAAGAGGGTCATGAATGTGCTCATAGTTTGGTGGGATTATGTCTTTTATTGATTTCCCTTCTTTTGATTTTAAAGATTTGTCTTTTGGGTTTTTTTTCATTTTTTTTATTTTTTTTTGTTTTTATAATTATTTATTTTTTTTTGTAACATTTTTTTTGATTTTTAATCAGCATTGATTTTATAGATTTTATTATGTAAAAAGATATTATGTTTAAATTATTTTCTGTTGGGTTTTTGTTTTTTTTGTTTTAATGAAGTTTACATAAAGAAAAATTCTTTCAAAATATAATAAAAAGGAAAAAAAAATAAAAGCCATTTAAATTTAATCAAAAAATAAAAAAATATAATAAAACGTTTCTTCATCTAATAATTAACTAAAAAATAATAAAAATAAAAATTAAATACTTTTTATCACTTCAAATAAAATCATAATTATATTAATAATCAAAATAATTACAAAAAAAATTTTAAGATAACATCAAATATTTTTCATTGTTTATATTTAGCATAAATTTTATTGTTTATATCAATAATTTTGTTTTTTCTTTAATTTTAATTAAAATATACACTAATAAATGTATTATTTTAATGTTATTTTGGTTATTTTTATATAAATTTTTCAAATAGAAATTGAGCTTAAGAACGTTACTTGAATTGATTAATTTTATTTTTTTTAAATTTGGATTTAAATTCATTTTCTTTTAATTTTTAATTGTTTGTAAAAAAGTGAAATAAACAATTATGAAAAATAAATAATATTTTATTGTTTGTTAATTATTCAAAAAACCTAAAAATGTCAAAAAATGAAGGAGCTTTCTTATCAGCAAAAGCTAATTATGAAAATTCAAAATATGAAGAATCTTTAAAAATAATAAATTCAGTAAAAACAAAAGACTATGATTTTTATTTACTTCGTTCAAAAATATATTATTCAATAAATGACTTTTACTTATCTTTACAAGATTCAAAACATTGTTTAGAACTCGATGAAAAAAGTATAGAGCCATATCAAATATCATGTAAAAATTATATAAATATGTTTGATATTGAAAAAGCAAAAAACGAATTAGAAAAAATAAAAAAAATATCTCCTTCATCAGAAAATGAAATAAATCAACTTGAAAATATGATAATTGAAAAGGAAAAAGAGAATGAAGAAAATTGTAAAAAATTTAAACAATATGAAATATTTATAAATTATATGAAAGTAATTTATTCATATGGAGTTTATATAAATAAAATTCATGTAAAATGGGAAAGCGATTGGATGAGATGTATATTAGCAAAAGATAATATAAAAATAAATGACACATTAATAAGAGTTCCTGATGATTTATTAATGACATTAGATACAGCTCAAAATAGTGAAATAGGAAAATATTTTGATGAACCTTTAAGAAAAAAATTAAATTCTCCTCATCATTGTTTATTAACAGCATATATGCTTCAAGAACAAAAAAAAGGAAAGTCAAGTAAATGGGCTTTTTATTTTCCATTTTTACCTTCATCATATTCTTCATTTCCAATATTTTATACAGAAACAGAAATGAAATTATTAGAAGGAACTCAATTTTATACTATAGTAACAGATAAAAAAAAGGAAATAAGACAAGATTATGATTGGATATGTGAAAAATATTCTGGATTTTCACAATATTCATATGAAGAGTTTTGTAAATTTAGAGAAGTAGTTTCAAGTAGAATTTTTGGAGTAACAATGAAAGGAAAAAAAAATGATATTGTTGCTCCTTATGCAGATTTATTTAATCATAGAAGACCAAGAGGAACTCATTGGGCTTATGAAGATGATCAAAATGCTTTCGTTGTTAGTGCTATTGAAAATATGAGTCCTGGAATGGAAGTTTTTGATAGTTATGGTAGAAAATGTAATGCTAGATTCTTATTAAATTATGGTTTCACTATTGAAGATAATGAAGATGATGAAATTAAAATTGTTTTAAGTTTAAATGATGATGATAGATATTATAAAGAAAAAGTTAAACTTTTAGGTAATTCAAGTAAGAAGTTTACTCTAGTTAGAAATTGCAGAGAAGAACAAAGTTTATTGTTTTTTTCTTGGGTTAGAATTATGGAATATAATGGGGATTGTAAAAACATTAATATTAACAATCCTATAATGATGAATAATGAATTGAGTATGTTAAAGAAAGTTAAAGAAATTATGGAAAGTTATTTAAAGAATTATAAAAGTACTTTGGAAGATGAAGAAAAGTTACTAAAGGAAAAAAGAAATAGTATGAATTTTAATGAGTTTAATTGCTGTATTATGAGAATTGGAGAATTAAGGATTTTTAGATATTTTATTGATTTAAGTGAAACATGTAGTGAATTGTTTAGAAAAGGAAAAGGAGAAATAGAGAAAGCGTTAAATGGGAGAAATCAAAAATATAGAGATTATGAAGGATATATTAAGGAAATTAAAGGAAAATTATTTATTGATTAATATTTAAGTATATAAGTTATATTTTTAATCATAATTTGAAGCAAAAATTCCAAAAATATTTATTCAAATACATCCCAAATAAAAAAATTTTTTAAATAAAAAATTTCAAACAAAATAGTTATTAAAAAAATGAATAAAATGACTAAAAAACGAACCATCCAAAAAAACATAAAAAATAAAAATTAAGGTTTATTTGCATCTTTCTTAGCTCTTCTCATTTCCAAAGGAGTTTCAAAGAATAAAATACTTCCATCAGCTCCAACACTAACAATAAAATCTTGAGTGGGTGCAATTTTAGCTCTATTAATAGTTCCTGAATGTCCTAATCCTACAAATAAATTATCCCCAGTATCATATTCCCAAATTTTCAAAATTTTATCTTCTCCTGCAGTAAGGAAATATTCTCCGCTTTTATTAATATCAATAGTATTAATTTCTCCATCAGAACCATCAAGCATTCTCACTTCGACTCCATCAACAGCTTCCCAATAAGTTATTTTTTTATCATTTCCAACAGTAAGAACTTGGCTTTGATCAGGATGAATAGCAATTTCTTTAAACATTGTAACTTCAAACATACAACAAGTTCTGACGTAACTTCTAATATCCCAAATAATACAAGATCCATCAGCAGAAGCAGAAATTGCTCTATCATCAATACTATTAATTATTATACTCCAAACTCTTCCTCTATGTTCTTTTAATGAAGCTGCCATTACTTGACTTTGATATCCTATTTTCCAAACACGAATTTCTCCATTCATTCCTCCTGAAACTATCTTCTGACAATCACCAGTTGATGCTATTGCAGTAACACCGTTTGTGTGGGCTTCATTTATGCAGTAAAGGAGACGACCACTTTGAGGAAGGAATGCACGTATTTTACCATCATGCCATCCACTGTATATTGACTTACCATTACGCATGAAACCGAAACAGTAACACTCTAAGTTGGGGACATGAATACGTAAATGTTCCTGACGTGTTTCACTGTTCCATATACGAATATCCTCCTTACCACATGTTCCAAATACTCCACTGTATTGATATGGGAATTGAATATCGTTTATTGAGTCATTATGACATGTGTTACGTATTTCACTTTTTAATGATGATGTTTCTACCCAATAAATATTTGATTGGTCAGTTCCAACAAACATAAATGATGATTCTGCTGTTAAAGTAATGGATGTTACTGCTCCAAGAACTTTTCCTTCTTGTTTTATTTTAAAATCAATAAAACCTATTTTTGCTATTGTACCATTTCCAGTTCCTACAAGTAAATCACTATTAGGTAACATTTTAATAGTAATAACACCTTGAGAAAATAATTTTTTAACAGGACCAATTCTTTTATAAATAGCATGAACTAAATCAATTTCTAAAATGTCTCCACTTTGAGTTCCAAAATAAGCAAATTTATCTAAAGGATCAAGAACCATAGATAAAGGTATTCTTTTTAAATTTCCAAAATTAACTTCAATATGACTTAGTTTTTTCAATTCATAATCCACATTCCAAATTCTAATACCATAATCTTGACAAGTGATAAATTTATTATCACTTAAATTGAAAAATTTAACTTGTCTAACAAAAGCAGTTCCTGCAGTAGCACCACTTAAAGCTTTTCCAGTTTGAACATCCCAAACAATTAAATTATTATCATCTCTTCCTCCAACTGAAACAAGGTATTTATCATTAAATGAAAAATCAAGTGATTGAATAATAACTTTATGAATAGAGAATCTGTGAATAAGCGAAAGTGTAGTTAAATCCCAAATTATAATATCAGCTTTGAAACCTGAAAAAGTTTTTTGTCCACTTGCTAAATATCTTCCTGATTTTGAAAGTGCCATTATTGAAATGTCATTGTCATGTCCTCTAAGAAAAGAATCTTGTCTTGTTAAAACATTACGTACTATTATTTGAGATCCTATTGGAAATATTAATGTTTCGTTGTCTGGATGAAGTATTAAACCATCAGGAACTTTACCTGAAAAACCTATTATTGCCATTAGGTTTAATGACTTTTGTTCTGGTTTACTTTCTATTTCATCTTCCATTTTAAGTTTTATTTTTATTTTTTATTTTTTTTTTTGTGTAGAATTTTTGAATTGATTTTTATCAGAATTTTATATTGGAAGTTATTGATTAAATAATTAATTTTTGATATTTTAGGAAATATTATTTACATTTTATAATAAATATATATATATTTTATATATATAATATATATGAATTTTAATGGATTTTTATTTAATTTTTAATTAGAATAAAGGGTAAATTTATAAATATACCCCCTATTCCTAGATTATGAAAAATTATTGAATTTAAAGTGGATTTTAATAATAAAAATAGAAACATTACATTTTATTCAATACAATGCTAAGATTTTTTTTTAATGTTCTGATTGAGAGAAAAACTTTTTTTAGCTCTATATATTACATATTAATAACAGAACATCCTAGATTATTCAATTTATAATAAATGAATCAAATTCAAATCTAATGATTCACAACACTAAAATAGTATTTTTATAATAAAGAAAAAATATTTAAGGAAGATAAATAGAACTTCACTATATGAATTTATTTAAAGCATTATTTGTTATAAGTAGTTTTTCTTAAATAAAAAAATATAGAAAAATTCAGTGAACATTCAAAACCTTAAATATCATTAATAAAAGGTTTTGTTTTTATCAATTACATTAATAATTTACTTATCCTGTTTTATTTATTCATAATTAAAAAAATTCTTTGATTCATTTAATAAAATAATTTAAAAACTGAAAAATTTAATTAAACTTCTAAAGATTCATTATCCAAAGAAATAGTATATCATTAACTTGATATTAATTTAAAATTATTAATACAATTAAATTTTATAAAATTGTGTATTTGATTTTGAAAAAAATTCTCGTAATTATATTATAAAAATTTAAAATTTTATTTTATTTTATTTTATTTTATTTATATGTTAATTCAAAAGAATATGTTTTTTATTTTTAAAAAAATATTATCAAAAGTTAATATATTAAAAAATTCTCTACTTATAAACCAAAAAAAAAATAAAAAAAATAAATAAAATACAATAAAAAAATAACATCCTATTCATTTTCGAAAGAAAAATCCAAAAAAAAAAAAATATAAAAAAATTATTTGAAAAATAACTTTTATCAAAAATTATTATTAAGACAATGGATACTTTGGAAAAAATTGATTTAAATGACTTAATAGGAGATTATATTGTTGAAAATGTTCCGGCTTTTCAATCATATTTAAAGCAAGTATGGAAAGATTTATTAGGAAGAAGTGATAATAAAGAAAAAGGAGTAAATAAAATAACTTTTTCAAAGTATTATGAATTACCAGGAATAATATCTGATAGACTGTTCAGTGTATTTAATTTAGGAAAAACAAATTATCTTTCTTGTAATGATTTTGTTAATGGAATGGTAAAATTATTTTCAGGAAATTTAGAAGAATTACTTCAATTTATTTTTTCTTTTTATGATTTTAATAAAGATGGTAAAGTTTCAAAAGAAGATATGAGAATTGTTCTTTCTTATGTTCCTTTAAATACAAAGAGATTAAAGAAAAAAAAAGCTTTAAAATATGAAAAAGAAAATTTTGATGATAGATTAGAATCTCAAAGTGAATTACATGATAAATTAGATCTTGTTTTTAAAGAAACTCCTGCTCTAAATGAAGAAAAATTTAAAGAATTAATAAAAAATAAAAACTCAGATTTGTTCTTATATATATTAGTATTCTTATTAGAAAAACGTCCTTTTAATAAAGAAACAGTGAAAAATTTAGAAAATATAAAAAAAAGTCCTCAATTATCAATAAACAAAAACAGATCTTCAAGTAATTTAATAGCCTCTCCAAATTTAAATTCTAAATTTTCTTCATCAACTATTATCTCCAAATCACCTATTTTTAAATCAAGAATATCAGAAACTTTAGGAGGAAAAAAATTAAATAAATTAGGAGCAGATTTAGCAGGTTCTAAAAATTTATTAGATTTATATTCTAAAAATAAACAACCAGCAGCTCCAAAAACTGAAGAAGCATCACCTTTATTAACTTTAAATGTTCCTGGAGTAAAAAAAGATACAAATTTAGAGAGTATAACTAAAAATAAACCAAATAGAAAATTACATAAACAAATCAATAAAAATTTAGAATCTTTTGATAATCCAAAAAAATTTCAAGGAGAAGAAAATGTTGGTTTGACTTTTGCAAGACCTTATGAAAAAATTGAAATTGCTAAAAGTAAAGGAAGTAGTTTAAATGACAGTTATGAAAGTAATGATAAAGAAGAAGATAAAGATAGTGAAGGAATGGAAGGTTATATTTATAAGAGACAAGAAGATAAAATTAAACAAATTTATTTTAAATTAATTTATAAAGATTTATATTATTATAAATCTAAAGAAGATAGTAAACATAAAGGAATGCATAATCTAAGTGGGGTTTATTTAAAAGAAGAAGAACCAGTTACTTTAGAAGGGAAAGTATTTTATTCTTTTATTATTGTTTTTCCATCAAAAGAAAGAAAATATTATATTTTAGATAAAAATGAATATCAAAATTGGTTAAAAGCAATTAGAAAAGCAGTAGGATATTCAAATTTAAATGATATATATGAAGTAAGAGAAGTATTAGGAAAAGGAAAATTTGGTTTAGTCAGGTTAGGAATTCATAAAGAAAGTAAGAGAAAAGTAGCAATAAAAATAATAAATAAAAAATTAGTCTCACTTCTAGATTTAGAACAAGTAAAAACAGAAGTAGAAATATTAAAAATAGCTCAACATCCAAATATAATTAGATTATATGATGTATTTGAAAATGAAAAATACATATATATAATAATGGAATATTGTGCAGGAGGAGATTTATTTTCTTATATAGAAAAAAGAGGATTTCAATTAAAAGAACCAAGAGCAGCTCAAATAATTCATAAATTAGCAACTGCAATATATTATCTTCATCAATATGGAATAGTACATAGAGATTTAAAACCAGAAAATATATTAATGACAAATGATACTGATGAAGCAGATATTAGATTATTAGATTTTGGATTAGGTAAAATAATAGGACCAAATGAATTTTGTAAAGAACCTTTTGGAACTTTTTCATATGCAGCTCCTGAAGTATTATTAGAAAAACCATATAATTTCAAAGCAGATTTATGGACTATTGGTATAATTACTTATTTACTTGTTGCAGGATTTTTACCTTTTGATGATGAAAATTCAGAAAAAGAAATTGCAAGACAAACTGTTTATGAACCTACTCCTTTTCCTAATTCAGTCTGGAAAAGCATTTCTCCTGAAGCTAAAGCTTTTGTTGATAATTTACTTAATAAAGATGCAAAGAAAAGAATGAATATTAAGCAAATATTAGAACATCCTTGGTTGAAGAAATTTATTGGACATGAAGAAGAAATTTTCATCAGAAGAGGAACTAGTAATTTAAGTGGAGGAGAAGAGTTTAAAGCTTTTTCTACTACTAGTAAGGATGTTGAAAAGAAATAAAAGGTTTTCAGTTTAACTATTTTAATTTAGAGTTTCAATTTTTAAAATAATGTTTTTTGTTTGTATAATATAAAAAAGAATATATTAAAAATTTATTTTGATTTTTATATTTTTTTGTTTTTTTATTTTATGAAATTTATTGAATTAAGTTTTTCGTGAATTGATTTAAGAAGAAAATTGATATCACAAATATTTAATTTTATTTTTTGTTATCAATATTTCTTGGGTTTTAACTTATTTAGGAATTAACTATTTAAAAATTCCTATTCAACTTTTGTTTTATTGATTTAAATAATTATCATTAAAAGAAGAATAGTAAGAGTTTAGTATTTTTGGATAAAACAATTTAATTAAACAATTTTTTGTAAATGAAGATGAATTGTTCGTTTGATTCGAAAACCAAACAATCCTTTTTCTTCATAAACTTAAAGAAGAAAAGAAAAATGAAAATAAAATAAAAATAAAAATAAAAATAAAGGATAATAATAAAAATAATAGATGATGATATTATTAGTAAAAACAAGAAAAAACTTTAATTTTTTTATTGTTAAGTTTAATGAAAAATAATAAAATATAAAAAATTAATCAGAATATTTTTAATAATTATTATTAATTTAAATAAGAGTTAAGGGTTTTTTAAATTATTATATCTTCATTATATTTTAAAAAAGCATTAACACTTTCATTACATTTATTACGACCAAAAGGAATAATATTTTTATTTTCAGTATATGAATAATTTAAATCAAAAGCAACTTGAAATTCATTAATATATTGAGTATTATTAACCATCACACAACTAATATAAATAGTTCCATTAATTTTATTTTTAATTTTAGTTTGTAACTCAGTCACATTCAATTCATAAGAACTTTTAACACCATATAAATCAGTAATTAAATCATAGAATTTTTTTTCTTCAAAAACTCTAATTACTTCTTTAAAATAAGTCTCATAATCTTGAGTACTAATTTTTTTTCTAGCATTATAACAATAACCATGTTTATTATATTCATGAGTCCAAAAAATATCATTCTCTTTATTTCCACTTGGCCAATATTTATTCATTTTATCATAAATATCACTTTTATTATTTATTGTTATTGGAATTGTTTTTCCTTTATTACAAGAAATATGTGCTATTTCTTTTACTTCTTTATTTAAAATTGAAGGCCACAACCCATGAATTGTAAGTTTTCCTTTTTCTAAGTTTTTAGTTTTATTTATACATTTTGTAATATTTTTGTTGTCTTTTAACGTATAACAAAAATTCATTGGACATTGAAATGCAAAGAGATAATAATCAAATTCTTTTACCATATCTATTTCTTTTTTTCCTATGAGGAGTTTTATTATTATTATTAATAATATTAAAATTATTGAAGCTATTATTCCATATATTATTATTCTTTTCTTTTTATCTTGATTTAGTATTCCTTTATATTCATTTTGTAAATCTACTTCTTCGTTGTTTTCCATTTTTAATTTTTATTTAATACTTTTAAATATATTAAATTTTAAATTATTTTTTTTTTTCAATCTTTTTATTTGGTTGTTAAATTCTTTAATATTAGCAGTAATTTTTTTTGTTTTTTGTGGTTTTGTTTACATAAGAAAAAATTTAAAATTACGACACAACCTTATTTAGGAATTTAATAATTTAGAATTTAAATTGTATTTTTTATTACATTATTCTTTCATAATTTTTTCTTTTCATAAAATCCATATCAACTACTATATTATTAGATAAATTATATTTTATTTCTTTAAGCTTTGAAATTTACATATTTCAAAGAATAATAGAAAACTAATTATAATATTATTTGGAATTAATCTTAAAAATATTTTTTTGAAAAATATATAGTTTTTAATATAAAAAAGTATATTAAAAATTTATTATATTATCTATCTAATAGTTTTTTAAGTTTATTCAAAACCATTAAAGATTCTTTTTCACTATCTTCTTTTTCAAATCTATAAACAAATAATTGTTTTTTTACTCTATTATTATATTTTTGAATAGAAGCTTTCCCTGAAAAATAATAATTTTGAAATTCAACTTTATCACTAATTTTATTTAATTCTTCAATATCATTATTTTCAACTAATTTACTATATTCTTCAGCTTTAATACCAAAAAGAGTAGTAACAGAATCACCAAATAAATCAATAAAATGTTCTCCAGTTATATCTTTTATTCTTAAACTTACAGTATAATAATAATAAGGAATAATATTTCTTTCTTTACAAGCTTGACAATACCATTCTCCTTCAGAATTTTTAGATAATTTTTTTCTACAATGTTTATTTGGACAACCACAATAATAATTTTTTATTCCATGAGATATTTCAAATACAGTTGCTTTTATATTAAAATTAGGAGAATAACCATTTCCATCTTTTAAATTTTTTAATAAATCTGATATATAATCTAAATGCTCATATTCAATTTTTGAATTATTATTTTGAATTTCTTGTTTTATTTTTTTATCTTCTTTTTTTAAAAATTTAAAAAAATTTTCATCTGCTCCACTGTTAATAATAGTTTTTAAATCTTCTAAATCTTTAAAATCTTCTTTTGGATTGATTGTTACAGTAGAATCATCAATTGTACTTAAGCAAATACCATTATATTCTCCTACTCTAATATATTTTAATAAAAGAATATTTCCTTTTTCAATTGGAATTTCTGTGAATTTTTTCCATAATGTCATATGACATTTTATTCCTGAAGAATCACCTACTAAAATCTTTTTAATAGCTATTGAATTCCCATTTTTTGAATATTTTATTGTTTTTGAAGATGATTCTAAAACATAAGCTAAACAATCAATTATGGAATTAACTGGGTATTTTAATAAATCAGCAAATCTAACAAGACCATATTTTTCTGATGGTTTTTTTGGAAATAATGTATCATCTTTTTTATCAATATGATATATTTGAGTGTTTGAATCAAAAATTAATTTATAATCACTTTTTATTTTTGTATATTTTTTATCAGATAATTTAGCATATCCTCCTATAATATAATATATTTCACCTACTTTTAAAATATTATTCAATTTTTCTAAACCATTATCATATATATTTGCTTGCATTTCAAAACCTTTTGAATCTATTATATCAAAAGATAATACTTTGCTTTCTTTTTTAGTTATTCTATTTATAAATGTTTTTATTTCACATTTTTTTATTACTTTAACATATATTATTATATTTTTTGAATAGGTTGAAATATCAGATAAATTAAATATATTATTAATATTTATTATTGGAGTTTTTTCCGGTGAGGAAGTTATTTGTTCTAAATTTTTAATATTTATATCATTAGAATTTTGAGAATTATCTGAAATTGTATTTTTATTAGATTGAGAAGAATTAATGATATTTTTATTAATATTATTATCAATATCATTAATTTTTCCTTCATTTTCATTAGGAACTTTATCGTTATTTTTTTCATTAACTATATTTTTTTGAAAATTTAATAATAAATTATCTGCTAATTTAACATTTTTAATTATTTCTGTTTTTTGAAAAATACATTCATATTCTTTAATTAAAATTACTTTCTTAGATTTTTTACTTAAGAAACAAACCCCAATTTTAGTAATTTGAATTATATCTCCAGGTGAAGGTTCTCTATCAACTAAATTTCTTCCAATAATAAATCCAGAATATTTATATTCATTATCACATAATGTGCATGAATAAAAAACTTTTTCATTTCCAGATTGAATTGATGGTTTACAAATATATATTTTTTGAACTTGGAGAATATAATTTATGTTGTATTCTTTTTCATTTTGGGCTTCTAAATTTAAAAAATATGAAATTGCTCCTGAGGAGATATTATAATTTAATTGTGATTTCATTTCTTATTTTGTTTATATTATAGTAAATTTGTCTCTTTTATAAAAATTAAATAGGGTTAATTACATTTATATTAAATAAATATTCTAAAATTTTTCTTTTTAAAAATAATAAATAAAATAAAAAAATTCAAATTTCTCTTTCAATCATTTTTCAATTTATCTTACAAATAAAATAAATATTATTTAAATAATAGAATAATATGTTTAGTACTATTTATGATTTCCATCAAAATAATCATATCATCATATCATAATGTAAAATTTTTTGATTTGTAAATTTCCTAAAATTAAATTTGATTTGTTGTTACCGACATTCTTTAAAAAGTAGAACATTATCTTTTTTACAATTATTTTTTTTGTGGTAAAGGTTTTTCAACAAATTTCACAAAATAAGGAATAGTATTTGGATAATATTCAACTTTAATAATATTAATTATAAAAAACAATAGTTTTTATTTTTAATTATTTTCACGGATTAATTTTGTTATTCATATAGTATGTCTTGCTTATTTTGTTTGTTAACTATTTTGATTTAATTAAATTTTATTTATGACTAATATAATTTTAGATGATTATTCTCCTACTCAAACTCAAGAAGAATAATTATTATAATTATATTTTATTAGTTATTATTGAATGGATTGAATTATTCTTTTATGATGTTATATAAATTTCTTAATTATGATATAATTGATTTGGTTTTTGGAGATTTTAAAATAATTAAAAATATTAATACTATGATAAAATAATTATACTTAATTTAAATATTTTCTCTAGTTTATTTTTATTTTTATAATCATTTAAAATGTTTATTTATAGATATAATATTTAGAAATTATTTTATATCCAAAAATAAAAACATAAATGATAAAAAAACTAACAAAGAAACTATTATTTCATATATATAATTAATACTTCTAATTAAATATCAATTCTTTTTTTATTGAGTAATAAGGAAAAACAAAGCAAGTTCATAATCATAATTATTAAAGTTATTATTATTATTATTAATTGGATTTGATAATCCAATAGCAAAATTATTATTATCTTGTTTAATATTTTTATCATAATCAACTAATGTTTTAATTGTTGTTGAATGACTATTCCAAAATTTTTTAGTTTTATTTTCTTCTAAAGTATAAAATCTAATTCTTTTAATATATTCACATTTAAAATTTTGTTTATAACAAATATATCGAGAAATAAAATCTAAATTATAAGAATCTTGAACTTTTATTTTAGTTTTTTCGAAAAATTTTTTTAATCCTTCCTCAGAATCATCAACATTTAATTTAATCATGATACTTGATATTTTATTTTCTAATAAATTATTATTAAAATTAATATTAGAAGAATTATCTCTTAAAGTTTTTTTCCCTAAATTTTCATTAGTAACTTTATTACATTTAAAATGTTCATTTTGATTTGAATGTAATAATTCATTTTGTCTAATTAATTCTTTTCTTTCAATTTCATCTTCTCTTTTAGTATTTTCAATTTGGTTTTTAAATTTTTCTTCATCTTTAAAAAAACATCCTTTAATTTCTTTAGAAATAGATTGAGTTTCAATTTCATTAAATTTATTGATATTAGGAATAATACATTCAATTATTTTTTGAATAGTTTCATCATCTTTCATTAATCTTTTAGTTTCAATAGGATGTCTACAAATTGCACATTCTTTTTTTATTTTTCTATTATAATTTTCAATACATTTTTTACAAAATTTATGCAAACAATTTTTTATATTGACTGGTTTTTCAAATATTTCATAACATATATTACATCTCAGTATTTCTTTTATTATTTTTTCTATTTGATTTTCTGAAAAATTTAATTCTTTTTCATTTATTATTTCTCTTGGTAAACATATAGATTCAAAACATGTTAAACCTATTGATAAACCATTTTGAATATCTGTATAGCTGTTTCCATTTACTTTTATAGTTCCATTATCGTTTGTTATTGTAAATTTTGATTGATAATTTTGCATTTAATTTTTATTTTAAAATGATAATTTATTTAAGAATTTATATAATTGAAGAATTATTATTTTTTTATTTTTTTATTTTATTTGTTTATTTTTATGTTTACAAAACTATAAAATTTATTAATGAAAGGCTATGATAATATTATTTAATTTAATGAAAAAATCTAAAAATGAATAAAAGTTCAAAAGGAAAAAATTGATTCATGAAAATAATATAAACAAAAAGAAGAAAATAAAATTAACGAAGATAAAATGATAATTCACAATTACAAAAATATTAAAAAGTAAAATATTGTTGTGATTATTTAATAAATCAAATTTCAAAAAATAATTGAACTACAAATGATTTATTAAATAAAATTAAAAAAAGTGAATTACTTAAAGAGATTTTTGGAAAAAATTATCATGATATAAATTCTGTAAAATCATTAATTAAAAAAAAATTAGAATAACAATAATAAAAATGAAAATGTCAATTGATGATAAAATAAGAAATATAATGGCATCTTGATTGTACTTTAAAAAATATTACATAAAATGTAGAATAATATTAGATACTTGTCATTAATTATTTTACTTCAAAATTAAATTCAAGTGAATTCTTCATTTAAATATTAAAATTTTTTAATAATAATATCTTCACCAAAAAAATTTAAATTAAAAAAAAATATGATTTTTCTTTAAATTTAAATATTAATATTTATTGATTATTGGTTCCATTATTATTCCTATTTCTCCTAATATAATTCATAGCAAAAGTTCTCAAAGAAGAAACAGATCCAAAGACTGCTCTTTGAATTGGTTGTAAAATTTCTTCAGGAAAAGTAAATTGAAGTGTAATGAACCATAAAAAGTAAATAACATCTGAAACAATAAAAACAACAATAATAGTCAAAATACATGTTTGCATTAAAATCCATTCATCTTTTCCAAAACCAGCAACTTGAGCAATAAAAATAATCATATCAATGATTACAGAAACAATAGTACAAACTAAATAACCAAAAAATTTATTTTTATTATTTTCCCATTTTTGCAAAAAAACTTCATTTATTTTATTTTGTATTAATTCTATTATTTTTTCTTCTTCAAAATTAGGATTTTTTGCAACACTTTCCATAATTTCATAAGTTCTTGGCATATTATATAATAATTTTAAACCCAAAATTCCTTTTATAATATGAATTATTAAAAACCAGATTAAATACATATCTTTTGGACTTGCTATAAACAACAAAAATCCAACAAACCATAATCCTAATTCAAATAATGAAGTATAGTATATTAAACGTATTAAACTATTAAATTTTATTTCTACTTTTGATGTAAATAATATAAATTTAAATAATTTTGTGTTTTTTTGAATTGGTACGTATTCATCAACTGTACTTTCTGAAATTAAACTTATTTCATTTTTATTATTAAAACCATAGTCAAACCCACTAGACATTTTTAAACAATATAAATTTGCTATTTAATATTAAACAATAAAGTTTAAAAAAAAATTAAATAAATTAATCATTATTATTTAAATTAAAAATAATATTTTATTATCATTTGAATTATTTCAAAATTTAAAACACCATTTTATATAATTAAAATTATCTTATTTTGATATAAATTCCTAAAATGATAATTACTCAACATTCTCAATATACATAAATATTTTTCCATTCATAATTCATTTAACAATTCTTTTTAATCTTTTTCTCTTAATTTAATATTTTATAGTAATCATTTTCATTTTTTAATTTTATTCTAAATTTTTATTTTATTTGTTCATGCCAAAACGCTATTTTTACATAATGTACTTTTATTGAATTCATTTTCTTTTTTGAAATTTATTGAAAAATACCTTCTTTTAATAGTATTACATTAAATTGAACAAAAGAATTTTAAAATAGTTTGTTTAATATTTTCTTTAAAAAATATTTGTATGTTTTATCAAGAATTATTGAATGGTTTTTTATGAATTATTTAGTTAAATCTATTTTATTTATTTATTAACATCAATAATATTATTCACAATGAAATTATTTTAAAACAAAAATAAATGATAAAAAGATGTAAAAAAAAGAAAAATAAATCTTCAATTAATTCCACAACAAATAATAAATTTGGATTTGGATGAATTAAATAAATTATTTTTTAAATTAACAATTAGATTATCTAGATGAAATCCTTAAAAAAAAAAAAAAATAAAACAATTCACTAAAAAATACAAATTATTTAAGACAATTTTTTATTCAAAAATAAAACATAAATAAACCATTTAAATAAACAAATTTTTATTCCTAAAATTTTTTCTTAATTTTTATTCTTTAATTTAAAACAATCAGTTCCATAAAAAAATGGTTCAAAAGATTTTTTATATTTTTTTATATCAAATTTTCCTCTATCTTGAACAGGTAATAAAAAATAAAATTTATCTTCCTCTATAATATAAACATTTTCAGTATCATTTTTAATATCAATAATTTCATCTTCATATTCTTTTTTCAAAATTTCGACAATATCTTGATTTTCATCTATCCCTTTAAAAAAGTCCATTTTTAAAGCATCACTACAATTAATTCTAAAATTTTTATCAACTTGAAGCATTTTATTTAGTAAAACTAAATAATTTCTAGTTAATTTTTCTTCAGAAAATTTAGGTTTTTTAAATTCAAGTGTTTTAAAATCATTTCCCTGAAGAAAGTAATGACCAGTTCTTAAGAAGTATAATATACAACCAATTTCATAAGAATCTTCTTTGTCAACATCAATAATATCTTGAATTGGACCTGGGATAAATTCAATATCTTTCATATCTTCTGTAATTATATGACTTAAATCAAAATCTCCTATTTTAAAAATACAATTTTCAATTAATTTTTCAAATTCTTCTTTATTTATTTCAGGTTTTTTTATACCCTTATTTTCTATAAATTTTTTTATTATATCTTCAAGAAGTTTTCTCTTTTCTTCATCTTTTATTATTACAAAAACGTTTTCTCCTTTTAAATCATTGTGAAATATATTTTTATCATAACATAAATTATGAAGACAATTGACTCCTTTTAAAATTTGATATATTATATATCTTATTTGAGGAAATGTGAAATTTTGATGAAACATTTTTACAAATACATTTAAATCACAAACTCCTTTTTCTAAATAAATTTCTGGCATATCTGATATTTTATTTGATTCATATCCTTTATAATCTAATATATAATTAAATGGTTTTAAATCACAAAACATTTTTCTATATTCTTTTTTATCTTCTTCATTTTTTATGATTTTTTCTTTTTCTTTTTGGTCAATTTCCTTTATTATATTTTGTTCTATTGATAAAAACTCTTTCCTTTCTTTTATTAATTCATATATTTTTTTCTCATTTTCAAACCTACTATTATTATTTTTTTTAAATGTTTTAGTGAACTTTATTTCACTCATTTTTACTTATGTTTTTAAAAAAAAAGATTTAATTCAATTTTTTTTAATTTCATAAAAATATTTTTCAAACCTGATTTTTATATTTTTCTTCTTTTGTTTGTTTAGATAAAAGATTATATAACTTTTCCTTTCACAATTTTTTATAAACTTTTTATACTGTGATTTTAAAACTTTTGCAATTTTAATTAAAATAATTTTTATGGATTTGTAAAATCTTTTTTTCAATAATTGAATTAACTAAATTATAACTGAATTTTTAGTTATAAAAGACATTATAATAACTCAAAAATATAATAAATAGAAGAAATTTTTAGAAAAATTACTTTAAAATTCACATAGAATAATTTTCTAATTTTATATTTTAATCTTCTTTTCTTCATTAATCTATTTAACATATTTTAATTTGAACTAAGATTTAATTTAATTATTACTATTATATTTTCATATTTTTTGGTTTATTCTCTATATAATAATAAATACCACAATAAAAAATATTATATTTATTATATAAATAATATCATTATAATAAAAAATTACATTATTTTTAGAATCTTTCTCTATAAATTAATACAATAAAAAAACACCAAAATAAAAAAAAATAATTAAATAATTTTCTTTTTAAAAAATATATTATACTTTGCAAATAAAAAAAGAAAAAAACATTTGTTTCAATCATCCTCATATAATATAGAATCATTTATATTTTCTTTTTCCATAGAATTATCGTCTTCACTTTTACAACAAGACTTATAAACTCCCTTAAAGAAAAAAAAGCAAAATAGTGAATCAAAAAACCCAGTTAAACAATATAAAATAGAATTAATATAAGTAACAATGATAATCAAAACAACATCAGGCATTTTTTCAACAAAAAATTGAACTAATTTAATACCTCTAGAAAATATCAAAAAAAAAGGAAATACTTTAAATAAAATCACATAAACTTTTAAAGTTTTATATTCATTTTCATTTTGACCTTTTAATTGTAGGATTTTATTTTTATAATAATCATGACTTTTCATCAAATTCACCACATTCCATAAACAATTACCAATAATAAATACAGTTAAAATTGTTCCAAAAATAATGCGGAGTGTTTTTTTCTTATCATCATCAATTTTATTAAAAGAACAATGAGTATAAGCAAAACCATAACAACCAAAAATAAAAGGTAATATACTTATTATTAAAGAACAACTTAAAGAAATAATGGAAGATTGTAACATTTGTTTTTTATGAGAACCTAATTTAACAAGTTTAGAAGAATAATAAAATAATCTTACAATGAAAGTTGTCCAACAAACTCCATTTAATTCGAAAAAATTATGTAAAAAAGAATACCACTGACAATAACTAGAAATTGAAAACTTACTAAAATAATTGTTATCTTTGTTTTCATTTTTATCAAAAATAAATAATACAATGTAAAAACTTCCTTCAATTAAAGAACTTAATAAATTTGATAGTACTAAAAGAAACATATAATGACTTCCTAAACCTGATTTATTCTCAACTGAAGATGATGACTCATTATTTGAATCATCATTTTTTTTTTTTTTAAATGTCATCTGAATAATTGATAATATATATAAGATTATTATAATTAAACATGAAACTATACTAATTATTGAACATATTAATCTTGTTAATGTTAAACTTTCTAATGAACTTTTTAAAGAATTTAATAAATCCATTTTTAAAAAAAATTAAGAAATTAAAATAATAATTTTTTTAGTATTCAAAAAAACTAAAACTAAATAAACTGAAAGAAATAAAAAAAAACACAAAAAAAAAATGAAAAATAAATTACTTCTTTTTAATATATTATTTATTCATTAGTATTACTTATATTAAAACATTCAGATAAAAAGATTTTTCTAACATTTTGTCTATTTCTACATTTTAGAATTCTTTCATCTAAAGGATTGATAACAAATTTTTTCATTTTTCTTTCATTTTCATTTTCATTAAGAGCTTTATCCATCATTTTAATTTTAGCAATAATAAAACCAGGCATGGAAAAATCTTCAACACATTTCATAAATTTAATTTTATTTTTAATTTCATCAATTTGCTCATCTAAATAATGTGATTTAGTTAATTTTTTAATTGGTTTATTTTTCAATCTTAATGCTTCTTTTTCTTTTTTTATCATTTCTTCATAAATTGTTTCATTTTCAGCATATCTAATATTTAATACATTATTTATTGGTTTTGTTCTTCTTTTAAACAATGCTTTTACTTTAAATATATTTTTATAAAATGATAAATCTTCTTTTTTCTTTTTTTTCTTTTCTGATAATTCTTTTGGAGTTAATTTTTTTATTTCAGGAAGAGAACTTTCTGTTGTTAAAATTGATGTTTGATTTTCTGGGGTTTTCTTTTTTTTATTTTTTTTTTCTAATTCTTTTTCCTTCTTTAATATCATTTCTTTTGTTCTAAACATTGAATTCATTGTATTTAATTGGAAATCTAAATTTTCTTTGTTAAAAAACCAAGGCTCTTTATAATAGTCTGTACTTATTGATACTTCGTTTCCTATTTTTGGTTTATTTCTTTTGGAATTTGATAATGAGTTTTTTGATATTTTTATTGTTTTCATTTATTTAAAAATTTTTTTTAAGTATAAGTTATTTTAATTTTATTTGTTTAGTTATTTATATTTAATTAATTAACCACATTATATAAATAGATAGTAATTTATATGATTGATTATTATTTTATTGTTTCTATCATTTTATTTGACCTATTTTATTAGAAATGACTTTTAAATGAATTGCTAAAAAGATTGTTCCAACAATGAAAATAATAGGAATAGAATAATAAGGAATTCCAATTCTATTTTCTAAAATCATAGGAATTAAAATACCATTTGCATAAATTGCGAAAACACAAGGAATAAGAGTTAAAAATAAAATAAATCTAAATTTAAAATATTTAAAAAGAGAAATACAATGAATAATAATAAAAGCTAATATAGGTGCAAATAGAATATATATAGGAATAAATAAAATTATCCATGAACAACCTTTAATTGAATCATCTAATTTTTCTCCAATTTGAGTAAAATAAACAACAAATAAAATTCCAATAAATAATTTAGTAAATAAAAATGTTATATTCATTATATTTTCTGAATAATAACTACTATAATTATTTATATTTTGTTTTATTTTTCCTAAATGAGAATTTCCTGGAAATTTTGCTTCTAAATAATTTAAGTTATATAATTTTGTTTGAAAGTATTTTTTTATTTTAAGAATTATTAATTTTATCAAACTAATTAAAAACATTAATAACATTAATGTAAATGATGATATAAAAAGAAAAGTTTTATATTTTGCTTTTTTAAAAACAAATATTTTTAAAAGAAAAGGTATTCCTAATATAATATTTCCTTGTAAAATTAATTTAAAATTACAATGTTCATAATATTTAGTTCTTATTCTTAATTTTTTTGATAAAATTTCAATATTATTATCATTTGCACATTTTAATTTCTTTCTATAATCTTGAATAATATTTTTTAAATTTTCTTTTACTTCTTTTTCTTTACAATAATATATAATTAAAAATAAAATAGTCAAAAACCATAATATAAATCCAGGAATACAAACTATAATAGTATAATTCCTTTTTTTTTCTTTTAAAAATTTGTGATTTTTCAAAGCAATAATAAAAGAAGTTAAATCAATTCCAAGAATTAAAAAAGAAAAAATATATAGAATGATTAATCCTCTTATTTTTTCATAAAATGTTGTATAAATTAAATCTGTTTTTTTTGTTATTTCATCATTTAATTCTAAATTAATTTGTTCAAAATAACTTTCCTTTTTAAAAATTATATCTGATATGCTAAAATTAGTATATTATAACTTACGGAGCTCTTGAGCATCGAATTACTTCAATTAATAAATGATTTTTTTCATTTATTTTTGAATTAATGTCTTTTGAACTTAAAGATATATTTAATATATCTGATTTTGTTAAGTAATTCATTAAAACCTTTGAAATTTTTTCATCATCTAATATCTGTTTTAATTTTTTTTCCATTTATAATATAATTTATTAAATTTTTATTATAATAAAAAATGCTTAATCCTTTCACTTCTTATTTTTCAATTGAATTTGATTTTTTTGAACTTTAGTTTTTGATTAAAAATTATGATATTTTTAGTTAAATTTTTATAAACTTAAAAATTAATTATTTATTTAGAATTCTACTATAATTTTTTATTATTAATTATGTTTACTTATTAATTATCATAACTTTTTTATTTAAAAAATATTGATATAAATCATAAAATTAAATTCAAAAAATATATAAATATAAATCTGAAAAATTCATACCTTTTAAAAAAAAGAAATATCATGAATATATGAGAATTTATATTTGAAATATTCTACTCTGAAAATTTAAAAATATTCTTTCAAATCTTTGTTTATTCTAAAAAATCAAATAAATAAATTATAGTTAAAAAAGAAATAGAAAAAGTAATTTTCTGATTATTTAGACAATATATAATATTGTAAGTATAATAATATTACAAAATTATCAAAAATTGAAAATTATTTTTCTCATCAAAGCAAGAGAACCAATTTGAAGTCATTTAATATATTTTCAATTTTGAGCTATGGATAATTATGCTCTTTCCTTCTTTTTATCCATTTTTTTTTTATATAATGAAGTTAAAAGTGATTAATATCATTATTAACAAATAAATTTCCATTCTTATTTTATTTAATTTGATGTTCCTGATTAATTGCCTATTCAAAAATTCTTTTATTGAATAATTTATTATTCTTTTGATTGATTATTGTTTTAGAGAACTTTGAAAAGATTTAAATTCTTCCCAACCAGATTTTCAGATAAAATAATATTAAAGCTCTTTTCCCATTATAAAAATTTCACTTACTTAATAATTTTTATATATAATTATTGTTATTTTTAATATAAATGAAAGAATATAAAAATCTTACTTTAGGTAAATTTTGTTTGAAAAACAAAATAAAGAAAGAAATAAAAAAAAGCAATTCATTAGGAATTTTACATAAAAAAAATAAAAGAAACTTAATAAACATTTTAAATGATAAAAATTTAAATTATTCAAAGACAATAAAACTATTTCAAAATAATGATAGCCAATTAGTAATAAACTTACCAATTTCTCATTCTTTATCAAATTTAAATAGTGATCGAATAAGAAGACAAAATATCGATGAAAATATTATTATAAAACAAAATAGACTTGGAATTAATTTAAAATTACCAAAAATAATATCTGAGCGTAATTATGCGAAAAATAATGATTTTAATCACGATTATCAAATACAAAAACAAAAATTAAAAAATGATAAACACATATTTTTTGAAAAAAACTTAAAAGATAAATTAAAAGAAATTGAAGTTGAAATTGATAAAATTATTCTTGAAAAAAATAATATTTATAAAAAATTAAAATTAAATTATAATCAAATTGAAAATTACAAATATGAAGTTGAAGTATTAAATTCTAAATATGATAAATTTTTTAAAGGCCTTTCAAAAAGAGAAAGTAAAGAAGAAAATATAAATAATCAAAAATCAAAAGAAGAAAAAAAAGAAGAAATAGAAAATAATAAAATTCAATTGGAAAAATTAATAGAAGAAAATAATAAAAAATTATTTAAATTAGATGAAAAAATTCAAAAATATAAAAAAGAAAAAAATGAAATAATAGAAAAAATAATGGAACATTATAAACAATTATTATATGAAGGATTTGATACAAGAAAAGAAGGTTTATCATGGATAATAAAAGAAATATGGAAATTAAATAAAAATGTTCCTATTGATTTTTTTCCTACTTTTTTAGATTTAAAATCAATAAATTTTTTATTTTTATTTTCTCAAAAATCAAATGAATTATTTAATAAAAGAAGAGATTTAATTAATTTGAAAAATAAAATTAATAAAATTTTCTTAAAAAAAAAGAATATAAATAAGAAACAAAAGAAAAAAAAATTCATTTTTCAAACTCAAATTAAAAAAAATGAAATTAATGAAAATAAAATTAATATTGAAAATAATAAAACACAAATTTCAAAAACAATGCTTCCTCAAATAAATAAAATTAATATTATTAAAAATGAAATTGAAAATTTAGACAATGAAATAAAACAGTTAAAAAAAGATGAAATTAAAAGAATTTTTAACGAATTTTTTAAAAATAATTATAAAGAAAGATTCAAAGTTATTATCGATATTGTTTTATCTGCTTTAATTGGTGAAAATGAAAAGGATAAAGAATTAATTAAATATTCAAAATTTCAAAATGATTATCAAAATAATTTAATGAAAATAAATTTTTTTCATTATCCTGAATTATAATGTTTTTTTGTAAAAAATCTAATATTTAATTTATAAAAATCAAATTCAATATTTTTTTAAAAATATATTGTTTGATTATTTTATATGTATTTTATGTTATATAAAATAAATATTTAATATTTCTTATTTGACAACCATAATATTTATAGATAATTTTTTTTAATTACTGTAAAATTAATTAAATGTTTATAATATTTAATTCTAAGAGTATAATAATTTTAAATATTATATTAGTATTTGAATAGTATATAAATTAGATTTTTTTTGATGTTTAATTAATCAATAATATTAAAATCATTTAAATGAATCAATTTCTGAAAATATCTTTAAATATCCTTATTTTCATTGGAACAAATAAAAATTATTTTCTTTAATTTTTATATTTGAATAAAATATACAACATATTTAAATAATTAAAAAAATATGGAAGCTGATAATGAAAAAAAAGAATCTCAAGAATTAAATGAAAATGAGAACATTAAAGAAAATAAAAATAATGAAAATGAAAATAACAACGATAACAATGAACAACAAAAAGAAGAAAATAATTTAAAAGAAAAAGAAGATGAAAATAAAGAAGATGAAAATGAAAATAAAAAAGAAGAAAATCATTTAGAATACAAAGAAGAAGAAGAAAAAGAAGAAAAAAATTTAGAAAATAAAGAAGAAGAGCAAAAAGAAGAAAATAATTTAGAAAATAAAGAAGAAGAACAAAAAGAAGAAAGTAATTTAGAAAAAGAAGAAGAAGATAAAAAAGAAGAAGGTAAAAAAGAAGAAAAAGAAAAGAAAAAAGTTCAATTTCAAAAATTTAAAATAACAAATAAATCAAATCAAAAAGTGAATTTATTAGAAAAAAATAATTTTTATTCAACAAATGAAAATATTTCAAAAAGTACACAAAATATAGAAAGTCCATTTAATTTAGATGTGCTTAAAGTAAATATTTATTATACTAAAAATGATATTATGAAAAAAAAGAATGAAATGAATGAAATTAATTTAAAATATAATCAATTAATGAAAGATAATGAAACTTTTAAATATTTAATTGGTAAATTAATTGGTATTGATGAAGAAAAAGAAGAAAAAAAAGAAGAAGAAAAAAAAGAAAATAAAGAAAAAATAGAAGAAGAAGAAAATGAAGAAGAAGAAGAAGAAAAAGAAGAAGAAGAAGAAAAAGAAGAAAAAGAAAAAGAAGAAGAAAATTCTAAAAAAAGTAAAAAAGAGAAAAATGATAATAAGAATAAAAATAAAAAAAAGAAAAGTAATAAAGAAAAAAATAAAGAGTCTCTAAAAATAAAAGTTTTAAAAATTCAAATATCAAATTATAAAAAAGCAATTAAAAAAACAAATAAAAAAATAGAAGAATTAAAGTCAAAAAAAAGTGCTTCTAAATATTTAGAATTAAATGAAAATTTAATTGCTTCAGAAAAAAATTTAGATAATGTAAATAAGGAAGCTATAGAAATGGAAGTTAAGTTATACAATGATGAAAAAGAAAAAAATGAATTAATAACACGATTAAATTATTATAATGAAGTAGGAAGTAAAGCATATGAAAACTATGATAAATCAATTTCTAAAATCAATTCTTTAGAAAATAATTTAAAAAAATTAGAAAAAAAGGAAAAAAAAATTCAAAAAGATTTAGAAAATAAAGAAAATAAACTTAATTCAAATAATGAAAAAAAAAAAGAAAAAGAAAATAAAATAAATGAATTAAAAGAACAATTAAAAGATGAAGAAGAATATAAAAATGAAAAAAATAAAATGACTAAAAAAAAATCAGACAGAAAAGAAAAAATGAAAGAATTAAAAAAGAATAAATTAAATTATAAAAAGGAAATAGATCATTTTTCAAAAGAAAATAAAAAATTAGAAAAGAGAAATGAAAAATATGAAGAAGAAAAATATGATTTAGAAGAAAAAGCACAATTACCTAAAAAAAATAAAGAAAAAATGAAAGAAATGGAAAAAGAAATAACGAAATTAAATTACGAAATTGATAAAAACAATAAAGAAAATAAAAAAAAGCAACAAAAATTAGATGAAGAAATAAATAAAATAGATGAAGAAATAAATAAATTTAAAAGTTTATATGAAGAAACTAAAAATAGTAATATTGAATTAAATGATAAAATAAATGAATTAAAAGAACAATTAGAAATTTGTAAAAAAGAAGATGAAGAAAATCAAAAAACATTAAAAGAAAAAGAAGAAATATTAAACAAAGAAAAAGAAAATTATAATGAAAAAAATAATTATAATGATGATGATGATGGTAAAGATGAATCTGAAAAAGAAAAAAATTTCATTGAATTTCAAAAAAAAATAAATGAAGAAATAGAACAATTAAATGAAATAAATAAACAATTAAAAGAAGAAAATAATAATTTAAAAAAACAACAAGAAGAGTATGAAAAAAATTTAAATAGATGTATGGAATTAGAAAATAAATTAGCTGATAAAGAAAAAGAACTTGCAGAAAAAAATAAAGAAATAAATAAATAAAAAATTAATTTAAGTTTTAAACAATTTTTTGAGTTATTAATTTATAAAATTTCAAAAAAAATAATATAATAAATATTATATAAATAAAAAAATTAATATTTTTTCTTTATGAATAAGTATAAAGTTCCCTTTCATGTTCTTTAATATTATTTATAATAACAGAAAAAGGAACTTGAGTAGGATTAATTGGATAATTATCATAATTTAAATTTCTACTTTTATATTTATGTTTCCCATTATTATTATTATAAATAATAGTTTTAACATGATCAGTTTGTAATTTTTGTAATTTTAAAGGTATAAGTCTTTTAATTCTTTTAAAACTTATATTTTTTGGATTATTAATATTATCAATTGAATTAAAGTGTTTCCTTAAAGGTTTATAATTTTTTTGATTGTAATTTTCATTATTTTCATTTTTTAATATTTTAGTCATATTATAAGATAAATTAGGTTGAATAACTCTTTTACCATTTTTTTTTGTTTTTTTAGAATTTATTTCTTGTTGCTCTCTTAATAAACATCTATTACTTTTTTTACTTATTATAGTATCAAAATTATTTGAAAAACATAAATTGTCATTTGGAGTATAATTCCTTTGAATATGTTTTTTTTCTCTTTTTGGTTCATTTCTTTTTAAATATTGTTCTAATAACATTGATTTTTTTGGATGTATTTTTATTTCATTTTTTTGAATTGTATTAAAAATATCATTTCCTTCTTTTAATTTGTTTGATATTATTTTTCCTCTTTTTCTTGTTTCTTTATATATTTTTTTCATTAATCTAAATATTTTTATTAAAATATTACTCATAGTCATAAACTGATTTTGTTGTCATTCTTTATTATGTTTAATAATATTTTAAATATTTTTCTAAATTTATAATTATTTATAAAATAAAAATAAAATTTTTTCTTCATAAAAAAATTCAAAAAAACAGAAGAATTTAATGTTTGGGGATTGGGGATTGGGCCCAATCCCCAATATCAAAGATTTAATTAATATAAAAATATATATATATAATTA
>JAEEGK010002325.1_pt1 | contig 47671 bp, 49 predicted proteins | sample 8958771 | NCBI WGS metagenome assembly JAEEGK01 (sample SAMN16246547, study PRJNA631951) | gut metagenome | biome: gut microbiome; feature: rumen; material: SC-attached | host: Bos | place: Iran: Karaj | collected 2018-10 | reverse complement strand
CGGCTACGGCGTCGTCGCGGCGTCCCGATTCGGACAGGGACGGTTCACGGGGATGCCCCGGCCGGGACCGGAGGAACAGTTCCGGGAGGCAAAGAACGGATGTCCCAGCCCATCCAGGAATAGAGAAAAGGATCGGAGATGTGGACGGTGTCGACCCACACCCAAGGGGAAGGAGGCCTCTGCTCCTCGATCCTCTTGAGGTCCTCCTTGAACGATTTCGAGATGATCCAGGTATGGGAGTTCCATATCAGGTTGTTGAGGATGGTCCACACCCTGGTGCGGTGCTTGATGGGGAGCTCGGATACCTTCTTACAATCGTCTATGCCGGGGATGTTCTCCAGGTCGAGGGATTTAGAGATGTACTTGGCGATGTAGTTGATGGGGTTCGAGTAGCCCTTCATGCCCATGCAGTCGTTGGTGAATCCGTAGATGTCGATGAATCCGGCTTTCCAGAGGGGGCTCTTGGAGTTCCAGTCGCCGAGGTTCTTGAGCTTCCCGAGGACCGAGCGGGTGTACGGATCCGAAGGGTCCGGGCGGTACGTCCCGCTCTTGCGATGCCAGCTCACCTTGAGGGGCGTCTCCAGGTACAGAATAATGTGGACGGCTGGATATCCGGAGGACGTAGACTCCTTGACGATAACCTTGGAGTAGCCTCCTTTGATGCATTTCTCGAACCTGGCGAAGAAGCGCGTGAGACCTTTCCCCTTGGTCGTGATGAAGCGGTTCGCCCTGTCGCGGGACATCTCGCCGTGGTCGAATGTCAGCGTGAAGAAGAAAAGATGCGAGAAGATTCCGGAAGCGGTTTCATAGGATATCGTGGCCTTCCTCAGCAGCTTAGATAAGGACGCCTTCTTGAAGGACTGGCGTAAGGCGTATGCTGGGTTGCCCCTTCTGCTGACGGGGGAAGCGCGATGCTCCCCCGTCTCCCTGTTGTAGAAGAGGTTGTAGTAGCGGACCGAGGTGTAGTCGCGTAGGTCCGGCAGCAGGGAGTCGGGGTCGATCTCCCCTGAGAGCACCTTCTCCTGGAGCTCCTCGGGGGACATGGTGTCAAATACGGACACCCGGCAACCCCCCGGAAACGGCTATTCCGATGGGAATATTTCTCAGCTAAACGCCGTGAAAATAGTCAACCCCGAAATCGCGGTCTCCGAGCTTGCTGGATAAGAGTGGTCCCCACTCCCTGATTTGAACAGGGGGCCTGCTGATTTCAGCGGCTGTATCGGATTTTCTTCCGAAAACACTCTACAGTCAGCCGCTCTGGCCAGTCTGAGCTAAGTGGGGATAGGGATGCATTAAGGATTTCTTATATAAATGTGTCGTTAGCCAGACATCATCCGAAATAGGGCGGATCCTGCTCTTGGAAAGGCTCATCCTCGGGAGGTTCGTTGGTGTCTTCCGACAGGCAGGACGTGTCGATCTCGATCCCTAGGAGGCTGGAGAGGGCGTCCACGATGGCTTTCGCGCCCATGTTGTCCTCGAACATTCCGGAAGTCTCTGCGACGATGCAGAGGCCGTCCACGCCGTACGCGTCACATAATGCCATCAGCGCCCCTGCGACGCCTCCGATGCCCATCATAGGCTCTTCAGGAACGAAGTCTATCCCGTACAACTCGAATAATTGCTTCATGCCGGGTTCGGTCACTGCTCCCAGAAGCCTCGGGCTCTTCTCCGAATCCTCTATGCAGCTTCCGCCCAGGGATATCACCAGCGACGGATCATGCTCCAGGACAAGCTCGAACGCCTTCTTGGCCAGGGAGATCTGCCCCTGTATGCTGGTGGCCTGGCAGTTCCCGCGGAGGAAAACGACGTCGGCATCCTTCAGACGCGCCAGCCACAGGCTGAAGCAGGGGGCCTCGATGCAGCAATCCTCGTCCACGTATACGGTGGCGGGAAGGTCGTCTGAGAATATGCGGACCAAGCGCTCGGCATGGAGCTGGTCCGCGATGAGGTCGACGGCTATCTTGCCGATGTCGCCCACTCCGGGAAGCCCCGCGATGAGTATAGGGTCCTTCAATAACGGTCTGGAATCAAACCTTGCGAAGCTTGCCATTCTCTCCGTACTCCTCGACAATGGCTCTTCTGCGGTATTCGCCCATCCTGTCCTCCGGAGAATATCTTGGAGGGACGGGGCATGATGAGGGGGAGCCGCAGACAGGGCATGACTGCTGCAGGGTGTACCTGCCGCACTCGCCGCATCTGCGGATCTCCGACCTCATATCACTTGCTCTCGCGCTTGAGGACAGCCGTTCCGCCGTTGGAAACCAGGTTCTTTATGGCGCTGTCGGAGACCCTTTTCATGGTCTCCTCGGCTTCCTTGTATTCGCTCGCAGTGACTACGACTCTGTACTTGGGGCATCCGACGCAGGTGATCTCCACCTCGTCGCCGTCAGCCGCATCGATTCCGGCTAGGAGCGCGTTCTTGATCAGCTCCATGCCGTTGGGGGCGGGGGAGGTCATCTCCAGTATAGCGTCTATCTGGACGTTGGGCGGAGCGACGTTCTCCTTGGCGACCTCCATGAACGTGTCCGTCCACTCTCCGGTGAATTCCTCGAGGAACTCTTCGGGGTAGGAGACAGCGGACTCGAAGGCGCCGTACAGGGTCTCGTATTCTTCCAGCAGTTTGTTGCCGAACATGTCGTAGGCGTCGTCCATGGATATGTCCATCCTCTCGGCGACTATCTCCACGAGCTTCTCGGCCTTCTTCTCGTTCTTCCACTGCTGGATCTTCTCTCTTTTCTGGTGTTCGTTAACGGATTTTAAGGAAAGGTCGATGTGACCTTTGGATGAATCGACGCCCAGAACCTTGCAGACGGTCTTCTGACCTTCTCTGATGAAGTCTTTGATGTACTTGACCCAGCCGGGGGCCACATCCCTGACGTGGATGAAACCTTCCTTGTCATCGTACTCGTCGAGCGTGACGAAAGCACCGAAGTTCTTCACGGTCTTGACAGTGCACACGACGAGCTCGCCGTTCTCGGGAAAGCCCCTGATTCTGGACATCAGCCGACTACCTCGAGCACTTCGCCCTTGATGTCGCCGACACCGCCCTTGGGGACGATGAGGGTGGAGCCGCACACGTTGCAGGTAACCTTGGTGGCGGCCTTTCTGAAAGCGATCTGCTCGTTCGCACAGTCCGGGCATTTGATCTTGATGAAATCTCCGGTCATGTGATCACTCCGTAAGCTCGAACTTCTTCGCGCGGATGCAGGGGGAGATGTTGGCCTTCTTGCAGGTGGAGCACCTGTATCTGAGGTTGATCCTCTTGGTGGGCTTCTCCCTTCCTTCAGGCTTAGGCCTGGGGAATCCTCCGTAACCAGCGGTCACTCTTCTGAATCTCCTCTGACCCCACTTGAGCTCGCTGGCCTTCTTCTTCTTGACCCTCTCGACCTCCTGGTTGGTGTGGGCCTTGCAGTAAGGACAGTATCTTTTAATCGTTCTGGGCATCTTCATGATGTTCACCTCAACGAATGAATCGAAACGTGCTAATACTGAGGTGATATAAAAAAGGCACTGTCTCTGTTAATAATATTAAGCAGGGGGAATCCAGCTGGCTCGGACCCCTTCAGAATACCCTGATCTCCTTGCCTGCGAGCTTCTCGTTGACGGCTTCGGACATCGCGGTGATTTTTCCGTGCTTGTCGCAGACGAGGACCTCGTAAGCGGTGTTCAGGAAGAGGCCGTTCTCCACCACTCCGGTCGTGTTGTTGATGGCCATCTCGAGATAGTAGGGGCGGTCTATGCCCTCGAACTTGCAGTCGTAGATGCAGTTGCCGCTGTCGGTGATGAAAGGGACCTCTCCGGCCATTCTCAGAACTGGCTCGCATCCGAGCTTCTTCAGAGCGTGGCTGGTGTGCTCGTGCCCGAAAGGCAGGACCTCGACAGGAAGCGGGCAGGTGGTCCCGAGCTTGTCGACGATCTTGTTGCCGCCGACGACGATCACCTCCTTGATCGTGGCCGCTGCGACGATCTTCTCCCTGAGGAGAGCTCCTCCCAGGCCCTTGATGAGCTGCATCTGGGGATCGACCTCGTCGGCTCCGTCTATGGTGACGTCGATGCTGCCGACCTGGTCCAGGTCCATGACGGTTATTCCGCAGGACTTGGCGAGCTTCTCGCTCTGTATGGACGTGGCCACGCAGGTGAGGTCGTATCCGCTCGAAACCAGCTCGCCTATCTTCATTATGGCGAAATAAGACGTGGATCCGGTACCGAGGCCCACGACCATGCCATCCTTGATGAATCTGTTGACCGCTTCTTCAGCTATGGTCTTCTTCATATCTGCCGGACTCAGGATGGTATCGTCTGACGGTTGCAAGGTATCCTCCGATGGACATGATACCCAACATCATAAAAAACTTGGTGCATGGATGCAACATATTATTAGAATATCATGACCGATTATGCCCTATGAAATTGGCTTCTCTGTACTCCGGCGGGAAGGATTCGACGTTCGCTCTCTATCTGGCCGAACAGATGGGGCACGATGTGCCGTACCTCGTCAGCGTCATGCCGGAGGACGAAGCGTCGTGGATATTCCACACCCCCAACCTCAGGATAATCCCACTCATGGCCGAATCCATGAGAAAGAAGCTCATAACCGCCCCCAGCACAGGCACCGAGGAAGGCGACATGGAAGGCCTCCGCAAGGCTCTGGACGGCGTGGACGTGGACGGTGTGGTCACCGGCGCCCTATGGTCAGACTACCAGTGGGACAGGATAAACCTGGTCTGCGGGGACCTTGGCCTGAAGGTGATGTCCCCTCTATGGAGGAAGGACCAGGATCTCGTCATGGACGCCTTCCTCTCGTCCGGGATTCGCGCAGTCATCGTAGGATGCTATGCGGAAGGACTCGGCGAGGAGTGGCTGGGCCGCGAGATCGACGCTGATGCGGTGAAGGATCTCAAGAAGATACGCGAGAAGACGGGGATAAGCATAATGGGGGAAGGAGGAGAGTACGAGTCCATGACTCTGGACTCCCCTCTCCATTCCGTTCCGTTGAGGATAGACTCCTTCGACAAGGAGTGGTCCCGCACCGGCGGAACCCTGAAGGTCAAGACTGCTTCGCTTGGATCGAGGCCAGTGCCTTCGGCTTGAACCTGCGGAGCCTCAGCGTGTTCGTGACGACCGATATGGACGACAGGGACATAGCGGCAGCGGACAGCATGGGCATCTGTTCCACCAGCCCGTCGTAACCGAACAGCACCGGGAGCCCGGCGGCTATCGGTATGCAGACCGCGTTGTACCCGAATGCGAACACAAGGTTCTGCTTGACCGTCTTCATGACGGCCTTTCCGGTCTCCAGGGAAGCGGGCACGCTGCGGAGGTCGCTGTTCATCAGGACGATGTCGGCGGATTCTATCGCCACGTCAGTCCCTGCCCCCACTGCCATTCCCACGTCCGCCTGGGACAGGGCGGGGGCGTCGTTTATCCCGTCCCCTATCATGGCCACATGGTGCTGTGCGATCTGCATCTCTTTGATCAGCTTGAGCTTGCCGTCAGGCTTCATTCCTGAGCGGACCTCGTCTATCCCGAGCTCGGAGGCGATCTTGTTGGCCGCGGCCTCCCCGTCTCCGGTGGCCATTATGACCTTAACGCCGTCCTCCTTCAGGTAGCGGATGGCTTCGGCGCTCTCCGGCCTCACAGGGTCGGAGATGAGCACGGATCCAGCGAACTCGCCGTCCACGGAAGCCATGACGCAGGTCATCCCGAGAACCTCGTCGTGGCCTTCAGGTATCTCGATCCCGCGGTCGGCCATAAGCCCGGCGTTCCCTATGAGCACCTTCTTCCCGTTGCAGACGCACTCGATCCCGTTTCCGGAGATGCTGTTGAACTCCTCGTGGGGAGGAACAGCCACTCCCTTCTCGGCGGCGTAGGCGCAGATGGCCTTGCCCAGAGGATGCTCCGAATCGGATTCCGCGGAAGCCATTATGCTCAGCAGCTCACCCTCTCCGATGTCCGACCTCACCTGGTTCACCGACGGGGTGCCCATGGTGCAGGTTCCGGTCTTGTCGAGGACGATGACGTCTGTCTTCGAAGACGATTCCACCGCGGTGGCGGTCTTGAACAGTATCCCGTATTCCGAGCCTTTCCAGGTCCCGACCACCATGGCCAGGGGCGTGGCGAGGCCCAGCGCGCAGGGACAGGAGATGACCAGAATGGATATCGCTATGGTGAGGGAGAACTGAAGGTCCCTTCCGGCGAGCATCCATCCGGCGAAGCTCAGGACGGCTATCCCGATGACGACAGGGACGAACACGGATGCGACCTTGTCTGCCATGCTGGCGACCGGCGCTTTGGTGCTGCGGGCCATCTCCATCATGCGGGCGATCTGGAACAGGACGGTGTCCTCCCCGGTCTTCTCGGCCCTCACCTGGAGGCTCCCCCCGCCGTTGACGGTGGCGCCGTACACGAGGTCCCCCTCCTTCTTGTCCACGGGCATGCTCTCCCCCGTGAGCATGGATTCGTTGACGGTGGAGCTTCCGGAGACGACGGTACCGTCGGTGGGGATGCGCTCTCCGGGGCGGACGAGCATTATGTCCCCAGCCACGAGGTCCGAGGACTTCACCTTGACCTCCACGCCGTCCCTTATGACGCTGGCTTCGTCGGGAGCGGTGTCGAGCAGCTTCCTGACGGAGTCGTCGGTCTTGAATCTGGAACGTGCCTCGACGTACTTTCCGACGCTGACAAGGGCGATGATCATCGCCGCCGAGTCGAAGCACACCATGTGCAAGGCGTGCATGTCGCCGGTGTACACCAGATAGGTGTTGTAGGTTCCGAGGATGACTGAAGCCGTGGCTCCCAGAGCGATCAGGGAGTCCATCGTAGGGTGACCGGAGAACAGGGCAGGGAATCCCTTGAGGAAGAAGCGCCTGCCTGCGATCAGAACGGGGATGCATAGCAGCCCTTGGACGGCCGCATACGGGAACGGGTCCAGGAACCTTTCGAACAGCCCGAACATCGGTCCCATCGCCATGATGCACAGGGGTATGGCGAACACTATCGCTATGATCAGGTCCCTGTACTGCACTTTGAGAGCCTTGAGGCCCTCCTCGGCGGCTTTTTCGCGGTCGTCGCTGACCACGGAGTATCCTGCCGCGGTCACAGCCTTTGCTATGGCGGCCTCGGTCTCGGGCGTGCCGTCGTAGGTGACGGATGCGGTGCAGCTGCCGATGTTGGCCTCTGCGGCGGTCACCCCTTTGACGGATCTGATCGCGCTCTCCACCCTTCCCACGCATGCTGCGCAGGTCATGCCGCCTATGCGGAACACCTTGGTCTTCATGAGAAGAGGCCTTTCTTGACGGAGGCCCTGAAGCCGGTGTCGACCACGGCTCCGATGAGCTTCTCGTTCGGGATTCCATCGTGCATCACGACAGCGGTGCCCTTCTTGAGGTCGACAGACGCCGACTCGACGCCGTCCAGTCCCTCGAGTGCTTTGGTTACGTTCTCCACGCAACCTTCGCACATCATGCCTTCTATCTTAAGAGTGGTCTTGGTCATGATTATGCATCGGTGGGACGGTTAATTAGGTTTTCTTGAACTGTAGGATTAGGCATCCATGTTACCTATCCTAGCGTTTAATAACCTGGATGCTTCAGTGGACGGATTCCTCCATACCATCGGCGTCCATAAGCGTACTATGTCCCAACCTCTGGCTCTGAGGAACCTGCGTCTGAGACAGTCCCTGGACCTGGAGTCCTCCCCTGTGCCGTACACGGACGAGTCGAGCTCGATGCCGAGCGGCCTCCCGTTCCTGCATCTGACGACGAGGTCGACTCCGCACCCATCGATCCCAACCTCGCTGGAGACATCCGATCCCATGGCTCTTAGCCTGTCTTCGACGATCCTGACCGCAGTCGCCTTGGGTCCGGGACGCCTCTCTCTGACACCGAAGCACGAGAGGACGGCCTCCGCCTTGGCGAGGTCTCCGGAGCTGACGGCGTCCGCGTACATCATGAACCTCTTGAACACCTCCGGCCCTCCGAAGGTCCCGTCGGAGCGTATGTCCTCGGGATCGAACGACCTGACGATGACCATCCTTTCCTTAGCGCGGGTGATGGCCACGTTCAGGCGGTTCTCGCCTCCGCGGGAGCTGAGCCATCCGAACCTCTGCATGAACTTTCCTTCGCGGTTCTTCCCGTAGCCCACGGAGAACAGGATGATGTCCCTCTCGTCCCCTTGGACGCTCTCAATGTTCTTTATGAAGAGCCCGACGTCCTCGCCGTTCTCCGTTCTGAGCATCTCCTCCGCGACCATCCTGCCGAAAGCCGGATCCGATGCGCACTCGTCGTCCAGCATGTCGTTGACCAGGTCCCTCTGGGCGGAGTTGAACGTTATCACCCCGACGGTCTCGCCGTTCCTGCGGCCGTTCAGGATCTCCTTCAGCATCCTCACGACCTCCTCGGCCTCCGTCCTGTTGCATCTGTCCTCCCATATCCCGTCAGTGATGTGGACCTCTATCGGAGGGGTGTCCGGAACCGTCGCGTCGGGTGCCATGCGGAGCTTTCCGCCGTAGAAGGCGCGGTCGGAGAAGGCTATGAGCGCCTGGTAGCGGGAGCGGTAGTGATGGTCCAGAAGGAACGTCCCGAACCTGGAGCATGCCATGTCCAGCAGGCTCTCGGCTCCGTCGGGGTCCGCGCCGTACCTGCCGGTTCCCAGGCTGGACGGACGGAGCTGCTTCGGATCGCCTGCTACCGCCACCCTCTTGGCGCGGAACATGGACGGGACGCCCTTCTCCACGTACATCTGGGAGGCCTCGTCGAATATCAGCAGATCGAACAGCCCCATCTCCAGCGGGAGCATCTCGGAGACGGCTTCGGGGGTCATCAGCCAGATGCGGATGCCTCCGAGGAGCTCGTAGCCGAAGCGTCCTACGAACCTTCCGGGGCTCCATCTCCTCCTGGAGCCGGATATCCTTGAAATGTCGCTGAAACGTCTGGATTCTTTGATGACGGACAGGCGGTCGTACAGGATGTTCTCGGCTTCCAGCCTCACAATTCCGCGCTTCTCCGCCATCAGGGATTCCGCCTCTTCCGCCGATTGGTCGAACGAGAGCATCTCCGACGGGTCGAACGAGGAGTCGAAGCGCTCGGTCTGAGCGGATTCCACGACCTCGAACATCCTCATCTCGCAGTCGCGCATGCTCTGCCCGGTGGCGGAGGACAGCTCGAGGATCCCGTTGCCGTAGGATTTCCAAGGCCAGTCCAGGTTCCCGAACGCCGCGGATCCCGCAACGTACGTCCAGTAGTCGTCCAGAGCGGAGATGGCATCATCCGGGGAGCGAAGGACGGCATCCGAGATGTCGCGGTTGTATCTCGAGAAGTACTTGCTTATGACAGATGCGGCCGCGTTCTCTTCCTTGGCCCTTTCCGATGCTCTTCTCAGGGCCTTGTCGTACTCCGTGTGCTGCTTCGACAGGGAGACGATGTCCTTGGCCATCTGGGCCAGCTCCTCCTTGGTGAGGTTCTCCCTCATCCCCAGGAGGATCGGATGCCGCATGGCGATCTCCTTGTACCTCCTGTAGAGGTCCATCTTCGCAGGATCGGAGAACAGCGCATGCATCTCCGCCACTTCGGAATAGTCCATCACCCCGGTCTTCGAGGACACGTTCTCCCTCACCAGAGGGTCGAACTCCTTTCCCGAGGCTTTGCGCTCCAGGTCCTCCTCGTAGAGCCTGGACGGCTCCAATCCCGATTCCTGGCGTCTGTAGAACTTCCTGTCTATGGCATCAAGCTTTCCTAGGGCCCTCTCTATGGACGAGTTGACCTCTTCCAGGCCGGGAGCGGGCTCGGGACGTTCCAGCGAGAGCATGCGGTTGAGCTGGCTGTAGAACGCGTCCTTGTCGCTGGCGTCGTCGACCATTATGCAGTAATCGGAGAGGACGCCGAGACGCGAATACACCACGTCCAGAGCCGTCTTCTTCTCGGAGACGAGCAGAACGTTCCTCCCTTTCATCGCGGCGGACACCATCGCCTCCGCTATCACCTGGGACTTGCCGGTTCCCGGGGGTCCGTGGATCACCAGCCCGTCGACGGTGTCCAGCATGGCGATTATCCTCTCCTGGGCGGAATCCAGCGGTCCGGCGAAGGCCACATCGCTCTCGCGGATCTCCGGGCATTCCCTCGTCTCTATGGCGCGAGGACGGGACACGAACGTATCGAGTATGCCGCTGACGGCGTTCCCTGCGATGATGGAGGCGAAATCCTTCTGGACGGAGCCCGAATAGAGCGGATACCTTCCGAGGACGGCGAACGGCACGACTTCGAGCTCTCCGTCGGCGTACGGGCGCATCCTCTCCGGCTCTCCTCCCCTGAACCTGACAGGCTCCCGATCGGACCATCCGAGGTCCATGCCCACGCTCCTGTAGAACTCGAGCATGCAGTCTCCGAATCCTTCCTCCGAGGCGTCCTCTACGGTGCATTCCGGCAGAGGTCCATCCGTCGAAGAGGCCCTCATGTGGGCCAGGACAAGAGTTCCGTTGAATATGGGCTCCTTCGAGGGATCCAGAGACACCGTGGTGATCCCTTTCTCCCTCTGGACCGAAACCGGGAACAGGGCCAATGGCGCCCTCACAGAGAACCCGTCCTTCAGCTTCCCCTCCACGAACGGGTAGGCCACGTACAGGTCGAAGCGCCCCTTGTCGCGGAGCTCCCTGCTGGCTTCGCGGACTATCTCGACCGCATGCCGGCGGACCTGGTCGTCCGAGCCTTCCGTGCTCACGGTCCCGTTCCTGAACAGCAGCTCGGGGACATCGGCTTCTGCGACCTCTGTCAGGTCAAGGCTTCCGTTGGCGTACATGCGGGACTGGAACAGCATCCTGTTGCCTCTGCCCAGGTCAGTGAGGTTCTTCTCCAGGTCCCTGAGCATGGCCGCCGTCTCGCATCTGATCTCGGTGCCTCCCGCGGCTATCGCAGAGTATCTCCTGGACACTTCCAGGAATGCTTCCCCGTACTGCTCCGTGAAGCGCTGGCCTACGCCGGGTATGGCAGCGAGGTCCTCCATTCTCACCGGAAGGCGGCGGGCGATCTCCTCCAGGACGTCGTCCGTGCAGACGGAGCGCCTTCCCTCGCCGTCGCGAAGGGAGTCCCTGACCTCCGTCAGCTCCGCCAATATGTCGGCTATGGATGCATCTGCACCTTCCATGCGAACGGAGCAGGTCTCCCCATATCCAGAATCAGCAGCGTCCATGCTTCACCTCCATGAGGGGCCGAGACGGACATCTGCAGCCGACAAGGCGCCCTCATGATGTACCCTACCGCGGTTCCATATTTGAATCTAAGAACGGGGTGTCCGAAAGTGCGTTTTCGAGTATTGCCAGGCTTTTTCGAACAGCCTCCGAACATGGAAAATGGCGGGGACAACCTCCTAATCCGGTCGGACGACATGCATCATATACCCCTCCATCTTTGTACTGAACATGCTCGAGACAGGCATCAAGGGCCGCAAGGCCGTCAAGGTGACGCAAGAGAACACCGCAGAAGCCATGGGCAGCGGTACGCTCCCGGTTTTCGCCACCCCTGCGATGATCGCCCTTATCGAGGCTGCGGCCTCCGAGAGCGTGGCGTCTTCGCTGGCAGATGGCCAGAGCACCGTCGGGACCCGTCTGGACATAGCTCATTCCGCTCCCTCCCCCATAGGGGCGGAGGTCGTGTGCGAGACGGAGCTCGTCGAGGTCGACAGGAGGAGGCTGGTCTTCAAGGCCGTCGTCAGGGACGGATCGGGGGAGATCGGCTCCGGGACCCACGAGCGTTTCGTGGTGGACGACGCGAAGTTCATGTCCAAGGCTTCTTCCAGGCTCCGATCGGAACTGCATGAGGATGACCGGGAGCAGGAGGCATCCGCTCAGGATGGTCCTGTCGGTTCCGAAGGCTCCCGGGAGGAATCCCACCAGGGTCGAGACAAACAGCATCATCAATCCGAACGGTCCCGTGAGGACGATCACAAGGACTATGGTCAGAGCCAAGACCCATCTGCTGAGCCTCTTCTGGTCCACGCGTTCGGCCAGCACGGAGAAGACCTCTCCAGCCTTTATCGTCAGCAGGTATCCTCCCAGCGAGCCCAGGGCTGCCGCCATCAGAAGGAGCAGGAACGCCTCCGAAGCTACCCCCGAGACGGATTCTCCCGCTATCTCCCCTATGACCAGGACGGTGCCCGACCTTCCGCTTCCGGAGATCGACAGGGTGACCAGGGAGAGGACTGCCGTCACCGAACCTATCGAAGCTACGGCGGCTATGAACCTCTCAGGGCGGTTCTCCGGCATGAAGCAGGCCGATATGGACGCCCCGACCGTGGACGTTATCCCCGGGAACCATCCTGCGACGCATCCCATCACCACTCCTCTGAGGCCGGCGCAAGCCACTTCCGGATCCTTGTAGCACTCCTTCTGGGCGGGGACCTTGCCCTCTTCTGCTGCCAGCAGGACGGGAACCCCGAACAGCCCCGACAGCATGGGGAACATCAGCGTGCCTTCTCCGGCTATCCCGTCCGAGGGTATCGGAAGGTACATCACCGCCAGCCCTACTGCGCCGGAGAGCAGGAAGCATATCACGCCGGCCACCCCGGAGCCTTTGCGGAACTGCGTCATTATCAGAATGACGGCGGCCCCTATTACCACATACGGGGTCATCCTGTCCAGGACGCCCTCCATCCCCCAGGTCATGGCGTACTGCATCGGCACGGAGAGGAGGATCGCGGCCGAAGTCCCCACCAGGCTACCGATAGCTGCCGCCCTGACGGCTTCCATCCCTCTGCCTTCCAGAAGCAGCCGATGCCCTGGGAGGACCGACATGCAGTCCTCGGAGTCCGGAGCCCCTATGAAAACCGACGGCACGAAATCCAGGAACGAATGGGTCACCGAAGCGGACATGATGCAGCAGCAGACGGCCACGGCGGCTTCGTAGGGCCCGGCCATGGGCGACAGGGCCGACTCTATGGCGGGATAGGTGGCCAGAAGCACGGACGCCAGCGTGTTCACGTGGATCCCCGGGACGATCCCGGTGAAGGTTCCCATGCACGCACCTGCCAACGAAAGAATGGCGCATAACAGAATCAGCCCCGGGTCCACGGAGCCGTTTCGCATAACGGGGTCTTAACGGGTCGCTGTGCGCGCACGTCGCCTGAGGAACGGACGAGGCCCGTCCATGCCTATGCGGACCAGGCACTCTATGGGAGCGCCCAGCTTCTCCGACATGGCGTCGAGGTCCTCGCACATCGAGTAGACGACCATGATCTTGACCAGGTCCGCCCCGGTGCTCTTCACGGCGTCGGATATGGCTCTCAGGGTGCCACCGGTGTCCAGGACGTCGTCCACGATGACCACTCTCATCCCTTTTCTTACGCCGTTCACGAACATGCGCGATTTGGAATAGCCGGTCTTCTGGAGGACTTCGATCTCCCCTGGGAGCCCGTAGGACTTCTTCCTGACGACCACATAAGGTATCCTGGTCTTCAGGGAGAGCCCGGCGCCCAGCGGTATCCCCATGGCTTCGGGGGCCAGTATGAGGTCTATGTCCTCGGGGAGGATTCCTGCGAGACCCTCTATGGCCTCCTCCAGGATCTCAGGGTCCACCCTGGGAACGCCGTCGCTTATGGGGTTCTGGAAGTAGCTGTAGCCGTTCACGTCCTTCACGGTGCTCTCCAGGAAGCATCTCTCCAGGCGCGGGTACGTCATCAGGCGGCATCCCCCTTCTGTGCGGTCTCGCGCATCTTGATGTCCCTGAGCACCTCCATGGTCCTGCAGGTGCACATGTGGAGCATCGCCTCGGCATCCCCTATCCCGGAGATCCCGGCGGCTCCATCGTGGCCTCCTCCGGCTGTGGAGGTCTCGTCCCCTATACCCTTGAGGATGGAGCCGAGGTTCACGCCCCTCCTGACGGCGTTCTGTGTGGCGCGGGAGCTCATGCGGAACATGTCGTCCCTCTGGGAAGCCACGAACGCGACGTCCGCTCCTGCGCATAGGAGGGCTTTGCATACCGACGACTCGAAGCTCCCAGCCACCGCGGTGGCCACTATGAGCGTCCCCACGCGGTCGAACTTGGTGCGTTCAAGAGCCTTGATGGTGGCGACCCTCTCCGAGATGCTGTCCGGGGCGCGGGTGAGCTCCAACGCCTCGTCCATCGGTATGTCGCATCTCTCCATGATGCTGGCGAACGCGCGGAGAAGACGGGGGTCCGCGAACTGGAAGGTCCCGCCGTCGGTTATCATCCCTCCGAGGAGCATCAGCCCGGTGTCGCGGTCGAGCTCCGCTCCTTCCTCGTCGAACATGTCCAGCACGATCTCGCAGCACGACGTGCGGGAGGAGTCGATGAACGAAGGATGGCCGTTCCAGTCCCCGGACTCCATGTGATGGTCTATTACTATCGCGTCCGCAGGCACGTCCTGCTCGGTCTCAAGCTGAAGAGGGGTGGAGGAGTCTACGACCACCACGAGCTCGTACGAAGAGAGGTCGCAGTCGTCCAGAACGGTCGCGCCCATCTTCTCGGCGACCATCCCGGCGACCCTGTCCATCCCGTTGGGGGCGAAGACGTCCGCCGAAGGGTACAGCTTCGACAGCGCATAGGCCGACCCGAGGGCGTCCATGTCGGCGTTGCCGTGCATGACGATGACCTTTCTCTTCCCTCTCATGAGGCGGGCTATGCTCTCGAACATGCCGGATTATAGGCGGGTGCGTATTTTATCTTTGAGAAAGAACGGAAAGGGTTTGAGCTGGCCGGAAGGTCTCACTTCTTTCCGGTCAGCTTCATGTAGGTCTTGTTCTGGCCAAGGCCGGTTATCAGGATGTCCGAGTTGTACAGCCTCACGGTTATCGCTATGGTGACCACGGCGAACGCCGCCATGTACGCTATCCCGGAGAGGACCAGCGTGTAGTCGTTGTACATCAGCGCCTGCATCGCTATCATCGGGTGCGAGAACGGGATGACGAACAGGATCCCCTGGATTATCGGAGCGGATCCGTACCATCCGGAGAACATGATGATGAACGCGGGGATCATGGCCAGGATGCTCAGGGGCATGGTCATGGTCTGGGCGGACTTGTAGTTCTTCGCGAAGGCTCCGAGGATCATGCAGATCCCCAGCGCGCACACGATGGACAGGAACATCGAGACCAGCAGGAAGATGTAATCCGCGCCTTCGAATCCGAGCCCGATGTCGTTGAGGTTCACCCCGGAGGTGATCTCGGAGGTCAGCGCGTTCATGTAGAAGCTCATTCCGACCATGTAGGCCAGACCGTAGACCAGTCCCACGATGGCAGCCGCGATGATCTTTCCGGTGACTATGGTCGTCCTCTTGATCGGCAGCGTGAGCAGGGTCTCCAGGGTCTTGTTCTCCTTCTCGGAGCCCATGGAGCTGATGACGATGCTTCCGACCATCATTATGATGATCATGATGACCAGAGGGACCATCATGGTCTGGCTGGACACCTGGCTGGAGATCGCTGACGGGGTCACGTTCTCGACGTAGTTCCCGTTGACCATGGTTCCGGTGCTCGTCTCTATGGGATTGTTGTAGAATCCGAACTGATCAGCTCCGACCACTCCGGAGAGCAGGGCGTACGACAGGTTGTTGTTCAGCGACGTCACCACGGTGGAGGCTACCATCGATGGGGACGATCCGAACATCCCTTCGGCGGCGTAGATGTACATCTGCTCGAGATCGGCCTGCTTCTTGTTCGCTATGGACTCGGCGAACGTGTCCGGCACTATTATCGCGCTGGTCAGGCCCGCGTCCCGCATCTTGGACTGGAGGTCCTCGCGGTCTATGCTGCCGCTCGATGTTGTCGTGGACGACAGCCTCACGATGTAGTCGTCGATGCTCTTGCCTTCGGGGATGCTGGAGGAATAGATCCTGACGGTCGTGTCGTAGACGCTCCACTGGGATCCGTCCGGCAGGGTGACCTCCCCGTTCCCATCGTCCACCAGGGCTATCGCGGGAAGAACCTTGGCCTTTTCGACCTCGCCTCCGATGAGGCCGCCCAGCATGGCGAAGAGGAACACCATCGCCAGGACCGATATGACCGATCCCGGGGTGAGGAGCTCCTTCAGCTCCTTCTTGACGATGTTGGTCAGGTGGCTCATATCCCTTTCACCGCCCTTACGAACACCTCTTCGAGGTTCTTGGCTCCGAACTTCTCCTTGAGCTCGTCCGGGGTTCCGAGGAGGATGAGGTTGCCGTGGTCGATCATCCCGACCCTGTCGCAGAGCATCTCGACCTCGAACATGTTGTGGGACGACATTATCACGGTCACCCCGTTCTTGGCGATACCGCGGATGACCTCCCTGATCTCGTAAGCGTTGATGACGTCCAGACCGGAGGTGATCTCGTCCATGATGGCTATCCTGGGGGAGGGCATGACGGCCCTGGCGATCAGGAGCCTGCGCATCATCCCCTTGCTGTAGGTGTCGACCTTGGAGTCTATCCTCTCGCCGAGGTCGGCCAGCTCGATCCCTCTGCTGACCATCTCCTTCTGGGCCTCCCCTGTGGTATAGAATTTGGATATGAACTCGAGATAGGCGCGTCCGGTGAGGTCCTTGTATGCTCCGGCGTCTTCCGGGAGGTAGCTTATGACCTCCCTGACCTTCTCGGGCTGCGTGGCTACGTCGTATCCGCACACCTGGATGGAGCCGGACGTGATGCGGAGGAGCGTCGATATCATCCTCAGGGTGGTGGTCTTCCCTGCGCCGTTGTGGCCCAGGAGCCCGAATATCTCGCCCTCCTTCACGTTCAAGGATATCCCATGGACCGCCTCTCTGTTCCCGTACGATTTGTGGACATCGTTCAGAACGAGGGCGTCTGTCATGTGTGATGATTCTTGGATACGTGTATTATTGTTGCGGTCGGACGCAGCGGTACCGGACAGAGCAACCCGTTCTAAAGGATGTAGAAGAAGAGGATGCCCCCGTTGTCGCAGGGGGCATGCGAAACCTGTTTACTGCTGGCCCCTTCCCATCGCCTCGTTGATGGACTCCTGGAGGGTCTGGAACCTCTCCTTGAGCCCGCTCTCCTGGCGAGAGAGGGATCCGATCCTTACGTCCATGAGCTCGATGGACTCCTGTATGTCCATCTTGAGCGCTTCGACGTCGTCGACCTTGATCATGAGGGATCCGGCCGACTTGTACACAGCTCCGGTGCTCTTGTTGAGCTCCTCGAGGGTCCTCTCGAGCTCGCGCTTCTGGGAATCCATCTGCGCCTTCTGGCTGGAAACCGCCTGAAGCTGCTGCTGGACCTGCTGGAACTGTGTGATCTGGTTCTGCAACTGGGGGCTAATTCCGTTCATGGCCTGACCTCCGCGACTCTGTGTATGTCCTCGATTATCCTGATGCACTCCAGATAGGAGTTGAGAGCGGCCCTCATGGAGGAGGAGTCGGCGGCATGGATCTCCACGACCGTCGCGTCCCCCTCCCTTCTGACCGTCGTGCGGGTGCGTGGGAGCTCCCTTCCCGCCTCCGGTCCGATGGAATCGGAGATCACTTCGGGATCCCCGTCCACCCAGAGGGTCGCGCTGAGCATGCTCAGTCGGAGTAGAGGGTCTTCTTCGTGGACGGCCTGTCCTTGAAGAAGATCTTCGATCCGCACTTCTCGCACTGGAGGCCGAGGGACTTAGGGTCGTTCCTCACGGGCTCCTTGCACTTCGCGCATCTGTACAATCGGACCACCAGCTCACTGCTCGGAGACCTGGGACAGCTCCTTCTTGGGAACGGGGCTGTAGGCTTCCGCGGCGAATTTCGTCCCGCAGCGCTTGCAGTACCAGATGCCGGAGCTGACTCTCTTCACGGAATCGTGGTGGCAGACGGGGCACTCGTGCTTTCCCTTCTGCTGGGCCTCGATGGTCTTGATCCTGTTGCGTACGATGACACCGTACCTGGCGCCGAACCTTCCAGCGCTTCCTACTTTGACTGTTCTCTTGGACATCGTGATCACCCGATGATTTTCCTGATTTCCGCGCCTTTCTCCACGGCCCTGTCCAGGCAGGTGCTGAGCTCGTCAAGGGTGATCGAGCCGCGGCCTCCCTTCTGCATGGCCCTGAAGTTGCCGTTGTCATCGGTGGTGACCGTCAGGCGGGCGGATGAAATCTGTTCTTCGTCGAAATTTGGGTCTACTATTAAAGTATTTCCCACTTTGACCTCGGTCACCGAGATGGGGACGCAGGTTATGGGCAGGGGCTTGTTCTCTCCCTTCCCGTACTGCTCTCCGGGGATGGTGGCCGATTTGAGTGCGCAGACCGCTGCGAGGTTGGCGGCATCGAACAGGTTGCCGTCGTAGTCGAGGGCGTAGATGTCGATGAAGCACATCCAGACCTCTGCTCCGGGGGTGATGCAGAGGGCCTCCACATCGACCATTCCGGACTCGCGGATTCCACGGTCGACCACACGGGCCAGCTCGATGGCGTCCTCTCCGGGGGGTCCGGATTCGAACGAGGCGTGGGCCATGGGGATGAGCTCGGCTCCGGTGGTGAGCACTCCGATGTTGGGGGTGTCCGCGAACGGGGTCCCGGGGATGATCTTGACTCCCGCGATGACCTCGGTCTTTCCGAGCTTGACCCTCGCGGATCCGTCCGCGCTCTCGATGCAGTTGGTCTCGACCTGAATCTTTCTGAAGTCCTGGATGCCGCGTCCGTCCTCCCTCTCTCCGTTCTCCAGGAGCTTGAGGATGTGGTCGCGCTTGATGTCGGACATTATCTCACTGCTCATCGTTCTCAGCCTCCTTGGCGGATTTGGAATAGCGTCTCTTGAGGGCGTCCTTCTGGATGTCGTACACCTCGTGGCATGCGTTGACGGCCAGCTCGATGGCGTGGTCGAACTCCTCGCGGGTCATGTTGCCGTCCATCTGGAGCAGGACGATCTCGTCGGTGGAGGGCACGATGGCGATGGGCACATCGGCCTGTCCGTAGTTGTCCTCCTCCTTGTTGAGGTCCAGGAGGACGTGGCCGTCGGCCTTTCCTGCCGCGATGGCGGGAACGATGTCCCTCATGGGGATTCCCGCATCGGCGAGGGCGACGGAGGCGGCGGTCAGACCGGCGCACCTGGTTCCCGCGTTCGCCTGCAGGATCTCGATATAGACGTCGATGGAAGCGCGGGGGTAGAGCTCGGTGAGGACGACCTTCTCCAGCGCTTCGGATATTATCTTAGAAATCTCTATGGACCTTCTGTCGGGTCCGGGCCTCTTCCTGTCGCTGACGGAGAAGGCCTGCATGTTGTACTTGCACTGGATGATGGCCTTGGTGGGGTCCTGGAGATGCCTGGGGTGGCACTCCCTGGGCCCGTAGACGGCCGCAAGGACCTTGTTCTTTCCGATCTCGACGTACGCGGATCCGTCGGCGTTGTTCAGGACGCCGGCCTCGATCTTGATGGGCCTGTGCTGCTCCGCGGTCCTTCCGTCGATCCTCATGCCATTCTCGTCAACCAGTACCATGTCAGTATGTCCGCTCATAGTCACTCCTCCTCCTCTTCGTAGTCTTCCTCCTCTTGGGGGAGCCTTTTCTCGATGAATGCCCTGACCCTGTCGGTCAGGTTGCCAGACTGCGCCTGGGCCTCTATCATCTTCACCGCCTCGGTAGCGACGTCGGCGTTCTCGTCCTCGCCGTCTATCCATATCATGCCGTTCTGCCCGACGGTGATGCGGCAGTCGGTCATGTTCTTCAGCATCGAGATCATAGATCCGCTCTTTCCAATGATCCTGGAGACCTTGGAGTGGGAGATCTTCACGAGCCTTCCGCCTTCTATCCTTCTCAGGCCGGAATCCTTCATCGTGACGTTGATCTTCTTGCTCTCGTCCACGGACAGGACCTTTAGAAGGACGACCTGTCCCATGTTCAGGTATCTGGAGGTGTCTCCGAACTCGACCTTCCAGGGAACCTCGTTGACATGCAGGGGCGCGGGATAGGGCGCTCCGATGTCGACGAGCCAGTTGGAAGGCCCGATGTCGACGATCACTCCGATGACGGTGTCTCCGGAGGTCGGCATGTAGCATCCCCTAAGAGGGATGACTCCGACCGTGTTCTGGAAGACGTTCCTGACGCCCATAACGGAGGCGCGGACTTTGCCGTCCATAACATACGCGTTCTCTCCGGGCTTCATTCCCGACCCGTCGAGGACGTCGCCGGGGACGACGATCTCGCGCGTCTGCCTGGCGTTTCTTCTTTCCATCTTTTATCACTCTCTAATGTCACTTAATAAGCTTCACGGACGCCGTGCCCTTCGTCTTGTGCTTCAGCTTGTCCGTTATTTCATTTATCATGCCGCCCGGAATCTCCATGAGCCCTATCCATGAGCCGTCGGCGGTCCATTCCTCCCTTTCGACCATCCCGTAGCGGACGAGCTCGTCGTAGCAGCGTCCGTAGTCGGAGCCGTTCAGCTTGATGGCGATGCGGCTCTTCTCGAACCTGATGGGGAGAAGGGGCCTGAGCAGCTTCATCGCCTCGTCTATCTCCTTCTGCAGGGGCTTGAACGGGTCCACATGGAATTTGGCCTCCTCTAGGGCCAGCTGTATCCTCAGGGGAGGATGCGGGGTGTGAGTCTGGGGGTTGATGGCGTTGGCCGCGATGTACGCGATCACCTGCTGCTTCTTCGCCTCCAGCATCTCCTTGCGCTGTTCTGCGGTTATCTGTATCTCGCCTTTCTCGGCGATCTTCCTGGCGATCTCTCCGATGTCCTCGGTTCCGAAGGCCTCTTTGATCTTGTCCTCGGCGGGCTTGGTGCCTTTGCTGGCGTTCTTGAAGACGTCCTCTACCGCCATGTACTCGACGATGTCGAACTCCTTCCCCTGCTTGATCAGTTCCACTACCTTGGGGTCGAGGAGTATCTCGAACGTCTCGCCATGGGATTCCAGTTTGGCGGTTATCGCGTCATCCAGACTTACCATCTGCAGACCTTCAGTCGCTGCCCATGAGGTCGGCGATCTCCTCTTCGGAGAGCCTCCTGAACTTCTTGCCTTCCTCGGCGATTCCGATCTCGACGCACTCGGCCTTGGGCTCCTCCTCGATGGCCGCCTCGAGAGTCTTAAGGCCGAGCTTCATGGCCTCTTCGTACTCCATGTCGTCCTCGTAGTCCTTCTCGAGGACCTCGATGGCTGCGTTACGACCGATTCCGATGCAGGTAGCCTTGAACGCGATGAGGGCTCCCGAGGGGTCGGTCTCGAAAAGGTGAACTCCGAGGTCGTCGGATCCAGCGACGAGAAGGGCGGTTCCGAACGGGCGGGCTCCTCCGTACTGGGTGTAGTTCTGCTTGTGGTCGCAGACCTTCTTCACGAGCATCTCGACGGAAATGTTCTCTCCGTAGTTGACCTTGTGGACCTGCGCCGCTTTCCTGGCTTCGTCCACGAGGACCCTGGCGTCCGCGACGAGTCCGGACGTCGCGCATCCGATGTAGTCGTCGATCTGATGAATCTTCTCGGTAGACTTGGGTTCGATGAGCTTGTTCATGGACCTCCTGTCTACGATGAGGGCGACTCCGCCCTTGTACTTCACACCGATGGTAGTGGATCCCTTCTTAACGGCCTCGCGGGCGTACTCCACCTGGAAAAGTCTTCCATCAGGGGAGAAGACGCTTATTCCCTTATCATATGCCATCTGTCCGGGTTGCATTTTCTCTGCTCCTTTATTTTACGTGTGTGGTTAAGTGGGAGCAGTATAAAGACGTTTAGCACGGGATGTTCAGCGTTTCTTTTTCTGTGGCACCCTGAGGTCCGGGTCGGCGTCGCGCAGCGTGCGGAGAGTGCCTGAAGTGCGCAGGGAACGGGTCTTGGGGTCCATGGAGCAGACGATCGCGGTGACCGTCTCCCTGTCGGCCGGGGAGCATCTGACGACGGCTTTCCCTTTGGAGCAGGTTATCGCCTTGAAGCTCTCGGGACGGGGGTCCGCGGATTCCACAGCCTCGATTATCGATTCGCGGGTGGTGCTAGGGGGCACGGCGAACGAGATGTAGCGGCGCCTTCCGCGGACTGATTTGACTACCATGACGGCCGCTCAGCCTTTCATCGGTTATAACCGTTGCCCGGAGCCGTCAGGCTAGTTTTCGGGTAGGTTTCGGGAAATCGACGAAAAGTCGGGATTTCAGACTATAATATTACGAAAAATGGATTTGTGTTACTAAAAGTCTGGATGGGCATTTATCCATCATGACCTATAGCCAGAAAGAAAAAATCAACGCAAATTTGGATTTTCTGTTATTTAAAAATACGGTTTAGGAAATCCGAAATCATCCAAAAAATGCTGTATTGTTGATGTTTAGACAAGTGCTATTTTTCTACAAAAAATTGAGTAGCATTATCGTTTAGTATATTACAACAAAAATTGTCAGATAAAACGTCTGGCTATACCCTATTTTTAGTCAAACCTAAATAAAATTTTGATGGTTGCAGAAAAAATCTGTAAGTGCCTCTATATAAATTTGATTACATAGCCCTTATTAGGTTGTATCCATTACTCCCAATTGTTCCAAACACCAGTTGGTATACGGAGGCAATGATTTGAGCAAATCGGCATTGGTTATCGGTGGAGGAATCGCTGGAATCCAGGCTTCGTTGGATCTTGCAGACCGCGGCATTCACGTCTACTTGGTAGAGAGAGATCCTACCATCGGAGGAGTGATGTGCCGTCTGGACAAGACCTTCCCTACGAACGACTGTTCCGCGTGTATCCTTTCGCCTAAGATGGCGGACTGTAACGGACACCCTAACATCGATGTTCTGACCTATCACGAGGTTCTGAAAGTCGATGGAGAGGCGGGAGACTTCAAGGTCACCGTCCTCAAGAAAGCAAGGTACGTCAACCCCAGTGAGTGTACTGGATGCGGTGACTGTATCGCCAAGTGTCCTGTCAAGAACATCCCCGACAAGTACGAGTTCGGACTTGTCAACAGGAAAGCAATCTACATACCCCACGCACAGGCTGTTCCCCGTGTCGCAGTTATCGACAAGGACAAGTGCATGAAGCTTACCAAAGACAAGTGCGGTAACTGCTTCAAGACTTGCGGAAAGGGAGCCATCCACTACGATGACAAGGATGAGGAGAAGGTCCTCGAGGTCGGATCCATCATCGCTGCGCCCGGATTCAAGGTCTGGGACGCACATGTTGCCACCGAGTACGGATACGGCAGATACAAGAACGTCGTCACCGCCATCGAGTACGAGAGGATGATGTGCGCTTCTGGACCTGACAAGGGACACATTACTATTCCTTATTATAAGGTAGACAACAACACCAAAGCCCACCCCACCAAGGTCGCTTTCATCCAGTGCTGCGGATCCAGGTCCGAGAAGAAGGGCTGGAAGAAGTACTGCTCGTCCGTGTGCTGCATGTACGCGACCAAGCAGGCCATGATCACCAAGGAGCATGGAGACGTCCAGGAGGACATCTTCTTCATGGATATCAGGTCCTACGGAAAAGAGTTCGAGGCCTACATCCACAGGGGAGAGAACGAGTACGGGATCAAGATGCACAGGGGAGCACGCGTCTCCAACATCGAGGAGGACCCCGTCACCCACGCGCTCACCATCAACTACACCGACGACCAGAACAACGGTGTCTCCGACACTTTCGACATCGTCGTCCTTTCCATCGGACTCGCACCCCCCGAGGGAGCAGAGGAGTTCGCCAAGACCCTTGGAATCGAGCTCAACCAGTACGGATTCTGCAAGACCTCCGTCTACAAGCCCCTCGAGACCACCAGGCCCGGTATCTTCGTCACTGGAGCCTTCGCCGCTCCTAAGGACATCCCCACCTCCGTCGCTGAGGCTTGCGGATCTTCCGCCAAGGCCGGAGCATGGATCGTCAAGAAGGACTTCGAGCCCTGCGCTCCCAAGAAGTACCCTGCAGAGAAGGACGTCTACGGAAAAGAGCCCCGTATCGGAGTCTGGGTCTGCCACTGCGGTATCAACATCGGATCCGTGGTCAGGGTTCCCGAGGTCGTCGAGTACGCCAAGACCCTGCCCAACGTCGTCATCGCGAACGAGTCCCAGTACGCATGCGCCCAGGACTGCCTCGAGTCGATCTCCAAGGCGATCACCGAGTACGACCTCAACCGTGTCGTCGTCGCCTCATGCACCCCCAGGACCCACGAGCCCCTCTTCAGAGAGGCATGCAGGGACGGAGGACTGAACAAATACCTGTTCAACATGGCCAACATCCGTGACCAGTGCTCTTGGATCCACATGCACGAGCCCGACGCGGCCACCAACAAGGCGAAGGACCTCCTCAGGATGTCTCTCGCAAAGGCTGCCCTGCTCGAGCCCCTCGTCGGTTCCGAGATCCCCGTCACCAACGCCGCCGCCGTCATCGGTGGAGGTATCACCGGAATGAACGCCGCTCTGGACATCGCCGCCCAGGGATTCCCCGTCCACCTCGTCGAGAAGGAGAAGGAGCTCGGAGGATTCGCACGCAACTTCCGCTTCAAAGAGGACGGAGTCGCTGTGCAGGACTACCTGAAGGGACTCATCGCCAAGGTCGAGAAGTGCCCCCTCATCACCGTCCACACCGGCGTCACTGTGAAAGACATCCCCGGATTCGTCGGAAACTTCACTCTGAGGCTCTCTGACGGACACGACTACCCTGTCGGAGGAGTCCTGTTCGCAGTCGGTGCGACCCCCTACAAGCCCACCGAGTACAACTACGGCAACGACCCCAAGGTCATGACCCAGATCGAGGCCGAGGGCAAAGTCGACGACGGATCCTTCAAGGCGCAGAACATCGCGTTCATCCAGTGCGTCGGATCCAGGAACAACGACGTCCACTACTGCTCTCGTGTGTGCTGCGCCTCTTCGCTGCGCATCGCGATCAAGATCAAGCTCGCCAACCCCATGGCCAACGTCACGATCTTCCACAAGGACATCAGGACCTACGGATTCCGCGAGGAGCTCTACCAGAAGGCTTGCTGCCTCGGCGTCAGGTTCCTCAGGTACCCCGTCAACGACGACCTTCCCGCATACGACGGAAAGTGCGTCAAGGCCTTCGACTGCACTCTCGGAGAGACCGTCGGAGTCCCCGTCGACGCCGTCGTCCTCGCCACCGGAATCTCCCCTGACAGAGAGAACAAGGAGAACCTCGCCAAGATGGTCAAGGTCCCCATCTCCAAGGACGGATTCTACTTCGAGGCCCACCAGAAGCTCAGGCCTGTCGACTTCGCTACCGAGGGAGTCTACGTGGCTGGAGCCGCACACTGGCCCAAGTTCATGGACGAGTGCATCGCCCAGGCGTCCGGAGCCGCTTCCAGGATGCTGACCGTCATCTCCAAGGACAAGCTGATCTCCGAGGGTATCGTCGCCGGAGTCAACGCCAACCTCTGCGACGGATGCGGAGTCTGCGTCGGATGCTGCGACTACAACGCTGTCAACCTGGTCCTCCAGGAGGACGGATCGCTGAAGAGCGAGGTCAACGCCGGTCTGTGCAAGGGATGCGGATGCTGTGTCGCGTCCTGCCCGTCTGGAGCTCTCGAGCAGAGAGGATTCAGGAGCAAGCAGATCATCGCCGAGATCGACGCGTGTCTCGACTACCCTGTGGGAGGAGAGTGATTACGATGGCAGATTTCGAACCCAGGATCGTTACCTTCTGCTGCAACTGGTGCTCGTACGCGGGTGCCGACGGAGCAGGAGTCGCTAGGCTTCAGATGCCCACCAACTTCCGTATCATCAGGACCATGTGCTCCGCTCGTGTGGACCCCGAGTTCATCCTCAGGGCCTTCTCCAAAGGAGCCGACGGCGTCATGGTTCTCGGATGCCACCCCGGAGACTGCCACTACATCGGCGGAAACTACAGGGCCAGAAGGAGGATCGCCCTCCTCAGGCTCGTTCTCGAGCAGTACGGATTCGACCCCAAGAGGCTCAAGCTCGAGTGGGTCTCCGCATCTGAGGGAGAGAAGTTCCAGAAGACCGTGACCGATTTCGTCGACGTCATCAAGGCGCTCGGACCCACCCCTCTCCAGAAGGAGGCAAACTGACATGAGTTTCTTAGACAAGCTGTTCAAGAAGAAGGAAAGCGTCGAGAACAAGGCTAAGGACGCTGCCAACAAGGCTGAGAACGCAGCCAAAGACGCCGCCGCGAAGGTCGACAACGCCGCAAAGAACGTTGCAGCCAAGGTCGACAGCGCGGTCAAAGGAGCCGCCGAGGATGCCAAGCAGACCGTCGCTCCCGGAACCGTGGAGAAAGTCATCCACGAGCCCAAGTTCGCCGACCTCGGAGAGCTCCTCCCCGGAGCACCCGCCGGTGGAAAGATCAACCTCGCTATCTACTGGGCCGCGGCCTGCGGCGGATGCGACGTGTCCGTCCTCGACGTCAACGAGAGGATCCTGACCATCGGAGACATGGCCAACATCGTCATGTGGCCTGTCGCAGCCGACGGAAAGGAGAAGGACATCGCCGCCATGGAGGACGGAGAGATCACCCTCACCCTCATCTCCGGAGCGGTCAGGAACAGCGAGAACGAGCACATGGTCAGGCTGCTCAGGCAGAAGTCCAAGATCCTCGTCGCCTACGGAACCTGCGCCTGCCTCGGCGGAAGCCCCGCTCTGGCTAACCTGGTCGTCGAAGGAAAGGACGAGATCCTGAACTACGTCTACACCAAGACCCCGACCAGCGCCGACTTCCAGCAGACCTACCACAAGGACAAGCCCGTCATCCCCCAGACCTCCTACCAGGCGCCTGAGGGAGAGCTGACCCTGCCTGTCCTCTACGATACCGTCAAGACCGTCGACCAGGTCGTCGACGTCGACTACTACGTTCCCGGATGCCCTCCCCAGCAGGAGACCATCAGCCAGATGCTGAAGGCTGTCGTCGACTTCGTCTACGCCGGAGTCGCTCTGCCTCCCAAGGGAACCACCATCGGTATCACCACCAAGACCATGTGCGACGAATGCCCCAGGAAGAAGTCCAACGCCAGGATCACCGAATTCCTCGAGCCCTACCAGGTCAACGTCAAAGACGGCATCTGCCTGATGGACCAGGGAATCCTCTGCCTCGGACCTTCGACCATCGGAGGCTGCGGAGCAAAATGTACCAGGGTTGGCCAGCCCTGCCGCGGATGCTACGGACCTACCGCGGATGTTCAGGAGCAGGGAGCCAGTATGTTCACTGCAGTTGCGTCTCTCCTGCCCATCCTCGACGATGATCCCATCTGCGACGAGGAGAAGATCATCAAGATCGTGAGCGAGATCAGGGACCCCCTCGGGTACTTCTACGCGTTCACGCTTGGAAAGTCGCTCATCAAGAAGGCCGTCAAGGAGACTGGAGGTCAGTAAATGGCAGCACCTATCATTTGGGATGACAAGAAGAAAGTCAATGGAAACCGTGTAACTGTAGACCCTATCACTCGTCTCGAGGGACACGGAAAGATCGAGATCTTCCTTGACGACAAGGGAGACGTTACCAACGCATACTGGCAGGTCCCCGAGCTCAGAGGGTTCGAGAGGTTCTGCATCGGAAGGAGAGTCACCGAGCTCAACCAGATCACCGCAAGGCTTTGCGGTGTGTGCCCTGGAGCCCACCACCTCGCTTCCACCAAAGCAATCGACGGATGCTTCAGCGCGAAGCCCACCGAGACCGCGTACCACATCAGGGACACGTTCTACAACGCTCACTTCGTGCACAGCCACATCGCGCACTTCTACGCCCTCGCCGCGCCCGACTTCGTGTGCGGACCCGCCGCCCCTGCAGCGGAGAGGAACGTCCTGGGAGTCGTAGGACGCGTCGGACTCGAGCTCGGAGGAGCAGTCCTCAAAGCCCGTGCCGAGGCTCAGCAGATCCAGGCGATCATCGGAGGAAAAGCCACCCACCCCGTCATGGGAGTCCCCGGAGGAGTCACCAAATCCGTCACCGAGGAGGAGAGGCAGATCATGGTCAAGAACGCCGAGGACATGCTCGCGTTCGCGAAGACCTCTGTCCAGGTGTTCAAGGATGTCGTCTACGCCAACAAGGAGTACATGGACATCGTCCTCAACCCCGACCTCTACTACCACGAGACCTACCACATGGGACTCGTCAACAGCAAGGGCGAGTTCGAGATCCACGACGGAAAGGTCAGGGTCGTCGGGCTCAAGGGAGAGGAGCACGACCTCTACGACCCCAACGAGTACTACAACCACATCGGAGAGGCTGTAGAACCCTGGTCCTACGAGAAATTCCCCTACCTCAGGAACCCCGGATACAAAGGGCTCGTGGACGGTGCCGACAGCGGACTGTACAGGGCTTCCCCTCTGTCCAGGCTGAACACCGCGAAAGCGATGCCCACGCCTCTGGCCCAGGACGCTCTCGTCGAGTACCGCGGAATCCTCAAGGACGCCGGAGTCGAAGGACCCTGCCAGCACACCCTGGTCACCCACTGGGCAAGGATCATCGAGCTCCTGTGCTGCGCTGAGAAGTGCCTGCAGGACTGCGAGGACAAGGACGCCTTCAAGGGAGACATCAAGCAGACCGACCTCGTCCCCGGAGGACGCGGAGTCGGATGCGTCGAGGCTCCCCGTGGAACCCTTACCCACGACTACACCTGCGACGAGAACGGAATCGTCACCGCATGCAACCTCGTTGTCGGAACCACCAACAACAACGGACCCATCTGCATGGACGTCGCGAAGGTCGCGAAAGCGCTCATCCACAACTTCGAGGTCTCCCCCGGACTCCTCAACATGTGCGAGATGGCGTTCAGGGCATACGACCCCTGCAACTCCTGCGCTACCCACAGCCTTCCCGGACAGATGCCTCTGACCGCGGTCATCAAGAACGCGGACGGATCTGTCTACGACACCATCAGCCGCAACTGATCGGAAAAACGAGGGGGTCTTCCCCCTCACCTTCATTCAAACCTTTTTATTTTTGAAAAATTGTTGGAATTGATGTGAAATCGATTCTGATAGAATCTTTTGTATCATCGGCAACCGTAACATCTTGTACAGACGGTTTCCAGTGGAAATGAAGGGGTGGGTCAAGGCTTGGGGACCTTTCTGCGGGTCTTCCTCACCATCAGGTCGGAGCGCTTCCCCAGGTCCACGCCATCCAGGAGATACAGGTGCGATCCGTCGAAATCGACCAGACCGCTCCCGAGCACAGGGCCTATGGGCTCGATCTCCTCGGAGTTCATAGGCGAGCCTCCGAGCATCCTGTTGAACGCGGGGATGACTATGAACCTCTCCGGCAGGACAGGGTACGCCTCGCTGGATCCGACGGCGAACCTGCCCCTGATCCAACAGGGCTCCGTCATTATCTTCCCAACGCCATCGACGAACATCACCGCGGGGTGGTTGTGGGCCATCACGAGCGTCCTGCAGCTCATCACGTCGGCGGAGGGCCATCTGTGCCCGTGGGCCAGTCCGACGTCGTCCAGGCGCATCCCTGTGGCCGGGTGGACCTTCACCCTTCCGGGAAGGAACTCCTCTATGCTGGTGTCGTGGTTCCCTCTGACAACGTCGATGATGTCGAAGCGTTCGAACAGCTTCTCGAAGAAATCCGGAATCTCCCTGTACTCCTGCTTGGTCGATCCTGGAACGGAATCCTTCACGTCCCCGAGGACTATCAGACGGTTGACGCAGTCGTCGGCGGCCTTGTCGATCTCCTTCAGCATCTCGTTGGTGCGGGATACCAGATGGAATCCTTTCGCGCGCATGTGTGACTCCACGCCTATGTGTAGGTCCCCGATAACCAGGGCGCTGCCGACCGTTAGCGCAGGGATGTTGTACACCGGCTGGATCTCGGTCATGTACGCAGTTCCTTGCAGAGAACCTCGGATATGCCGTCGATGACGTCTGTGGCTATGAGGCCGTAGGACCTCTTCTCGAAGGCATATTCTCCGGCTTTTCCGCAGATGTATGCGCCCACGCATGCTGCGTCGAAGGCTGACATGCCCTTGGAGAGGAGCGCAGCGACTGAACCGGCCAGCACGTCGCCGGTGCCGGCTCCGGTCATCGCAGGGGTTCCTGTGACGTTTATGCGGGTCTTGGAGCCGTCGGTGATGACGTCCTCGGCGCCTTTCTTGAGAATCACGGCGTTCATATCCGTGGCGACCTCCTCTGGGCTTCTGCCGTCGGAAAGCCTGGCGAACTCCCCTCTGTGAGGTGTCAGGACGCACTGCGTCTTCATGCGGATGTCCTTTGCAGCGGATATCGCGTCGGCATCTATCACCATGGGAACCTCGCAGGTGCGGATGAAGGCCATGGCGGTCTTGATGGAGACTTCGTTGGTTCCCAGTCCAGGACCTATGAGGACGGCATCGAATTTTTTCGATTCCTCCAGCAGGAGCTCGAGGGATTCGTAGTCGAGATGGCTGCCGGGAAGCTTGGTCACCATTAGCACGGGGGAGGCTCCAGCTACCTCGTGATAGGATGACTCGGGGGTGAATACCCTTACGCTGTCCGCGCCTGTCCTGAGGGCGCTCATGGCGCTCATGGAGGGCGCTCCGAAGTACGGCCCCCCTCCTATGACCATAAGCCTGCCGTTCTGCCCCTTGTGGCTGTCCCTGGCAGGAATGGGGTAGCGGAGCATGTCTCCCGGGCCGACCTTCCTGAAGGCGTCCTCGGGGATGCCTATGTCGGCTATGACGATCTCTCCCGAGTTCTCCTGGGTCATCCCGTCCTTGGAGTCGTGGAACGTGACAGTGGCTTTCGGCTTTATGCAGTTGGATGTTCCGAATCCAGAGGGGACGTCTGCGGAGACTATAGTGATACTAGACGAGTTGGCATCGATGATGAACTGAAGATACGGATCGCGCACCTCTCCGGATATCCCGGTTCCCAGCGCGCAGTCCACTATGACGTCGTACCCCTCGAACGAAGCAGGTCCGGCATACGCCTCGATAGGGCATTCCAGGAGGGAGTACCTCTCGCGGGCTATGTCGGAATGGATGGAAGAGGGCTTCTTCAGAAGTGACACCTTGGTCTTGTCCGGGTCCCTTCTGAGGGCCGCAGCGAAGCCGTCGCCCCCGTTGTTGCCAGGGCCGCATACGAACACGGCCTTCGAGCCCGGGAAGCGGTCCTCCAGAAACTTGTCGAGCGCCGCTCCCGCGTTGTCCATCAGCTCGGCCACCGGGACGCCCAAAGCCTCCGCATTGGCGTCGAGGGTGCGAGCGTCCGTCGGCGATATCAAGCGATCACTTCTTCTGGTTCTTTACCAGCGTGTTGCCGACTTCGCGGAGCAGGGCGGTCTTTCCGATCTTTCCCTTCTCCACCTTGACGCATCCGTGGCCTGCACGGGGGGCCTTGGGATAGCACATGTCCTCCCTGACCTCGTACTCGAGGTCGAGGATCATCGCCGCTTTCGCTATGATGTCGAGGCTAGGGTTCTCGACACAGAGCGAAACGGGAAGCCTTCTGCCTTCGGACCTGGTGCGCTTGGCGTCGAAGTATTCGGGCCAAAGGGTGATAGCGACGTCTGCATCGTAAGCCATGCGTTGCCGAATCGGTCACATCGTAATAAGGGTTTCCCGAACGTGCAACAACCACGAAGGAATCGATGGATGAAAAAATAGGAAATCGCCATCCCGAAGGATGGAAATAGGTTTGGTCAATTGGATTACTCAAGCTCAAAGCAGTACTGCGTTGATGGCGCCGTCCTGTCCGGGCCTGGATGTAACAATAGCGTCGCCAGCCTCGGTGGAGATGGTAGCGCCCTTGTTGATGATGTTACGCTGGACGTAGTTAGGATCGGCAGGATTGGATTTGACGGTCAGGATCTTGACTTTCTTGACGGTCTTGGTTCCCTTGTCGACGACATTCGCATACTCTGCGCTGAGCATTCCAACCTTGACGCTGCCGCCGGCTCCGCGATACTGCTTGAGGCTCTGTGCACCGATCTTGGTGAACTGCTTCTCTCTGCCGATCTCGAACTTCCTCTTGCCCTGGGAAGCGACGAGCCTTCCACCGGTGGGCTTTCTGTTGGATTTACCCTGCCAAAGTGCCATTGTAATCGGTCACGCTAAACATGGTGTCATATTTAATCCTAACCCTTGGACCAAGCCCAGTTCTGTCCTTAACAGAGGCGTGTCCGCCATACTTCGATGATGCTGTTGACGGGGCGATAGTTATTGTATAGTACATTGGCGTTATCATCCGACAGGTAATCAGAGATGGAAATCAGGATTGAAGACATGGTGTTCAGCTATTCTTCGACGCCCGTTCTCGATGACATCTGCTTGGACATCAAGGAGGCCCAGTTCGTCTCGATCCTAGGTCCCAATGGTGTAGGCAAATCCACGCTGATCCATTGCATCAACAAGATCCTGGATCCGACGTCAGGCAAGGTGTTCCTCGATGGCAAAAACGTCAAAGAGTATTCGTTGAAGGAGATGGCCCAAAAGGTCGGATACGTCCCGTACGTGTCGTCGGACACGTTCCCGCTCAGCGTGGTGGACACAATACTGCTGGGCAGGCACCCCCATGCCGGGTGGAAGACCTCGGACGAGGACCTTGAGATTGTCTATGACACGATGACGAAGCTGGGCATCGAAGACCTGGCTATGCGTCCGTTCAACGAGCTCTCTGCGGGACAGCATCAGAAGGTCATGCTGGCCAGAGGACTGGTCCAGAGGCCCAAGGTCCTTCTCCTGGACGAGCCCACGTCGAACCTGGACATCAAGCACCAGCTCGGGATATCCCGTCTTCTCAAGCATCTGTCGCACGAGGAGGGCATACTCGTCATCATGATCAGCCACGACCTGAACATCGCGTCGAAGTACTCCGACAGCATCATCCTGATGTACGAAGGCTCCATCTACGCCGTCGGAACCCCGGCGGAGGTCCTGACCAAAGAGAACATAAGCACGGTCTACGGCGTCGACTCCGACATCATAGACGACGAAGGAAGGCCGCATCTGGTCCTGAAGGACATGGAGTGCGACGAGTGCCCGCCGATGCCGGAAGGCGCTGTCTGCACCTCCAACCTGTGAGTGTTACCATGTCGGAACAGGCAACCGGCGGCGATTTCAAGAAGGAATACAGCCGCTACGTATGGTTCAAGGTGCTCTTCATCGTCATCTTCGCGGTCCTGACGTTCCTCGTGTTCTGGGTGTCGCTCTGCGTGGGTACCCGCGAGCTGAGCGTCGCCGAGGTCTTCGACTATTTCATCAAGCATGTGCAGGGGGTCACCTACGAGCCCCGTACGCAGGAATACTTCGACGACAAGATCGTCTGGGACTACCGTGTCCCCAGGGCGCTGTTCGGGATAATCGCCGGAGCGGGGCTGTCCATCGCTGGAGCCATCATGCAGAGCGTCATGAAGAACCCCCTGGCCGATCCGTATACCACGGGAGTGTCATCCGGAGCGCTGTTCGGAGTGGCCATAGCCATGACATTGGGATTCAGCTTCGGAGCCACAGGTATCGCGGGGCTGGGAACCGTCACCAATGCGATACTGATGTCGATGGTACCGGTGGTCGTGATAATAATCTTCTCGCCGTTCTTCCGGAAATCGCCGTCGACGCTGATCTTGGCAGGAGTGGCGGTTTCGTATCTGTTCAACGCTCTGACGTCCATCCTGCTGGTTACCACGGACGAGGAGAACCTCGCCACAGTCTACCGCTGGCAGGTGGGTTCGTTCACAGATCTCAGCTGGGGGTCCCTTCCCCTCATGACCATAGCTGTCGTGGTCGGCATAGCGATCATCCTTCCGCTTTCCAACAAGCTCAACCTGATGTCCCTCGACGACAAGGACGCCAAATCCCTGGGATTGAACAGCGAGAAGCTGAGGGTCCTCTGTCTGGTCATCCTGTCTTTCATAGCCGCGACCATCGTCAGCTACGTCGGTATCATCGGGTTCGTCGGACTGGTCATCCCCCATATGGTGAGGATGGTCATAGGCTCCGATAACCGCTATCTGATTCCAGGGTCGGTCGTCCTGGGGGCGTTCTTCCTGACGGCGTGCGACATCATAAGCCGGGCTATCGACGTGCAGGCGGAGGTCCCGGTAGGAGTGGTGACGTCGTTCATCGGCGCTCCGATCTTCCTATATCTGATCGTCAGGCAGAAGAGCGGGGTGTGGTGACATGAGGTCCGAGAAGGTCGCAGAGTACCGCAGGAAGGAGCACCGCCGCTTTGTCTACATCGCGGTGTTCATCGTCATCTGCGTGGTCCTGGCGTTCTATTCGCTCTCCGTCAGCAAGTTCGGCGTCTCTATGGAGGACGTGTTCAACAGCATCGTCAACCATCTCACCGGTAACGTCCCCGAGAGGGGGATCGGAGAGCAGTACTACATCTGGATGCTGGACAAGGTCATCATGGAGGACAACCTTCCCAGAGCCGTCGGCGGAATAGCCGTCGGAGCCACCTTGGCGATATGCGGTGCCATGATGCAGTCCATCACCAGGAACCCCCTGACCGATCCTTATACCATTGGGATATCGTCCGCCGCTCTGTTCGGAATCGCGCTCTCGCTGTGCTACGGGGTGTGCATCATACCCGTATTCACAGGGGACGCGGCTTCCATCGTCAACGCGTTCGTGTTCTCGCTGATACCCGCCACCGTGATCATCTTCGTCTCGACTTTCAAGAAGATGAGCTCCACGATGATGGTCCTGATCGGAATCGGCATGATGTACATGTTCTCGGCGTTCACGACGTTCATGAAGTTCAACGCCGAGGCTGAGACTCTCCACGAGATCTACGAATGGAGCCTCGGAACGCTGTCCAAGACGAGCTCCGAGACGACCCTGCCCCTTATCGTGGCGACTGTTCTCATGCTGGTATTCACGATGATGGTGGCGAACAAGATCAACGTCATGTCCACAGGCGACAACATGTCCAAGAGCCTGGGGGTCAATCCCGTCAGGCTCAGGATCTTCTGCTTCCTGATTATGTCCGTGGCCACCGCTGTCTGCGTCTGCTACACCGGCTCCATCGGATTCGTCGGTCTGGTGGCCCCTCACATCGCGAGGCTGTTCGTGGGCAGCGACAACAAGATACTCGTGCCGACGTCCGCCGTCTTGGGCGCACTGATGGTCGTCGTCTCAGACGTGATAGTCCGTCTCCTTCCGGGAGGACTCCCTGTAGGAACGATAACCGCTCTCATCGGAAGCCCGCTGTTCATCTACTTCCTGTACAGGCAGAGGAAGAACGCGGCCTTCTGAAAACCAAAGATGGGCCCGGGCAGAAGGAAGCCCGGACCCTGTTTTCGATTCAGTGTCTGAATATCTCGGCCTTCACCTTGCCGTCGACTATCTCGACGACTCCGAAGCGGCCGTCCTTGGCGGGACCGGGGTTGACGAAGGTGGTGCCGTTCTGCTCGACCACTCCCATGGCTTCGTGGATGTGGCCGGAGAGGGCGAGGATTGGATGGTACTTGTCCACGATCTCCTTGACGGCGGGGCTTCCCACGCTCAGGCCGGAGGGGATCTGGTCGAGGATCCCGTAGGAGGGTGCGTGGGTCATTAGGATCATCCCTTCCGAGGCGTTCTTCTCGAGGCCGTCGCGGAGGGCGTCCTCGTCGAGCTCGAACGGGGTGTGGAAGATGGTGATGTTGGATCCTCCGAGCCCGACGAGCCTGTATCCTCCGACCTCCGCCGCCTTTCCGTGCATGTCGACGGCGACCTTGGATATGCCTTCCGGAAGGTCCAGAGGGTCGCAGTTGCCGGGTATCACGTACACCTTCGAATCGATGGCCGAGACTATCGCAGCCGCGGTCTCCTTCGAGCCGAAGTCCGTGACGTCTCCCAGGAAGAGGACGAATTCGGCTCCGTGCTTCTTGATCTCCTCGTTGATCCAGCCGACGTTCGGCTTGTTCTGGTGGAGATCCGTGATTACTAGAAATCTCATGAGCGAGTTATCCTATCTAGCCTACTTAAAGTTTAGATGGCTCTGACGCCTCCGTCGCTCAATACCTTTTTTTAATGTCACCTTATTAGCGTATTCCAGGTATTAACATGGCGAAGATCAGGGTAGGAGTCAACGGATACGGAACCATCGGAAAAAGAGTGGCATCTGCCGTTGCAGCGCAGGACGACATGGAGCTTGTCGGCATCACCAAGACGAGGCCTTCGTTCGAGGCGCTGACAGCCTTGAGGAAGGGCTACGACATCTATGTCCCGGACGAGAGCGTCCAGGCCTTCGAGAAAGCCGGCGTCAAGATCGCCGGAACCCTGAAGGACATGTACGCCAAGGTGGACATCGTCGTGGACTGCACCCCCGGAAACGTCGGAGAGATGTACAGGGACCAGTACAAGGCCGCTGGCGTTAAGGCCATCTTCCAGGGCGGAGAGGACCACAGCCTCACCGGAATCTCATTCAATTCCACAGCCAACTATTCCGAATCCTGGGGAGCTCAGCTTTCCCGTGTCGTGTCCTGCAACACCACCGGGCTTCTGAGGACGCTCAACCCCCTTGACAAGGCGTTCAAGGTCGAGAAGGCGTTCGTCACCATCGTGAGGCGCGCGGCCGATCCCGGCGACAGCAAGAACGGACCCATCAACGGCCTCGAGCCCTCCGTCAGCCTTCCCACCCATCACGGACCCGATGTCCAGAGCATCATGCCCTGGCTCGACATCAACACCATGGCGATCAAGGCGTCCACCACCCTCATGCACGTCCATACCGTCGTCGCCCAGCTCAAGACCGAGACCACCACGGAGGAGGTCATCGGAGTCCTGAGGAAGGCGCCCCGTGTCAGGCTCGTGAGGTCCAAGGACGGGATCAAGACTACCGCCCAGATCATGGAGCTCGCCAGGGATCTCGGACGCGACAGGTCCGACATGTACGAGATCGTCGTCTGGGAGGACGGGATCAAGGTCGTCGGCAACACGCTGTACTACTATCAGGCGGTCCACCAGGAGTCCGACGTCATTCCCGAGAACATAGACTGCATCAGGTCCATGTGCAAGATGGAGCAGGATCCCTGCGCTTCCATCAGGAAGACCAACGCTGCTCTAGGCATAAGCAAGAACTGAGGTGTTCCACACGGCCAAAGACTTCAACACGCTGGAAGATTTCGACTACAGGGGGAAGACCGTCCTTCTTAGGGTGGATATAAACTGCCCCCTCTCCAAGGACACCTTGAAGATAGTCAACGATTCGAGGATAAGGAGGGTCGTCCCCACCGTGAGGGAGCTGATGGGAAAGGATGCCAAGCTGGTCATCCTGGCTCATCAGAGCAGGAAGGGCAAATGGGATTTCATCGATCTCAGCCAGCACGCGGTCTGCCTTTCCCGCCACATCAACGCTCCTGTGAAGTACGTCGACGACGTCGTCGGCGAGAAGGCCGTGGAAGCCATCAAAGCCCTGCAGCCCGGGGAGGTGCTCCTTCTCGGCAACGTCAGGGCGCTAGACTCCGAGACGGCCAAGGGAGACATGGACGCTCATGCCAAGGGGGAGATCGTCACCACCCTCGCCCCCCTCATCGATTACTACGTGTGCGACGCGTTCGGGGCCTCCCACAGGTCCCAGTGCTCCCTCGTAGGGTTCTCTCCCAAGGTCCCTTCCGCTTCCGGAAGGCTGATGGCCAAGGAGATGTTCGCGCTGAACGCCATATTCTCCGAGCCCCGCAGGCCCTCGGTGTTCATCCTCGGAGGAGCCAAGTTCGGAGATGTGTCTGAGATGATCGACCGCGTTCTGGGCAACGGGACCGCTGACACGATCATCCTGGTCGGCCTCGCAGGCAACGCCTATCTCCTCGCGAGGGGGGTGGACATCGGCGAAGCCAGCACCAAGGTCCTCCAGGAGGAGCTCACCCCCGAGAACCTCCAGGCCGCCAAGGACATACTGGAGAGGTACGGCCAGAAGGTCCTTCTCCCCGTGGATGTGGCTGTCGAGAGGGATGGCAAGAGGGTCTCCGTGAACATCGGGGACATGCCCACCGCCGAGCCTGCGCTCGACATAGGGGACGCCACCGCGGAGAAGTTCGCGAAGGTCATCCGCTCGTCCAAGACCTGCTTCATGTCCGGTCCCGCCGGAATGATCGAGAAGGAGGGATTCGAGATCGGAACCAGGATCCTCATGGAGGCCATGGTCGATTCCGGCGGACAGTCCGTCATCGGAGGAGGACACACAGGAGGAGCCGCGGAGAGGTTCGACCTAGCCGACCGCTTCTCGTACGTGAGCACCGGAGGGGGAGCCTTGGAGACGTTCCTTCTCGGTCAGCCTCTGCCCGTGATCGAGGCTCTGAAGTACTCCAAAGAGAAATTCGCCTGAAAATCATCGCAGGGCATCACAATAATTATATAAACAAACTCTAGGATGCGGACGCAATGGCAAAGAAAAGAAGACTGATCGTCGAAGAACCCGAGGAGAGCTACGAGTTCACTCCTACCGAGTTCAACGAGAGGGAGTTCATCCTGAAGGACATCTACGGGACGAAGATCTGCCTCGTCGTTCTGGCTCTCGGATTGGTCGTAGGTGTCGTCGGCGGGCTTCTCTGCGGATACGGGTTCAGTCATGGGATGACCGAATACATGTGGGTGATCGCAACGGCCATCTCCTTCGGAGTTATGGCCCTCATGCCCAAGATCCTCGGGCTCATGGGATTCCGCACCGATATGATCGAAGGCAAGTCCATGATCGGCAACTACCTGATCTACCTGGCTCTCGGTCTCGGAGTCTGCATCATAATCGCTAACCCCCCGATAACCCCTCTCATCTGAGGTCGTTTGCAAGGGGGAAAACCTTGTGGGCTCATCCCACAAGGCCTTTCTTCTTCAGCTCTTCTATCAGAAGCCTGACGGCGTTCCCTCTGTGGGACACCTCGTTCTTCTCCTCGATGGGTATCTCCGCGAAGGTCCTCTTTCCGTCGTGGGTGAATATGGGGTCGAAGCCGAATCCCTCGCTGCCGGACTCCGCTTCGGTTATGGAGCCTTTGCATACGCCTGTGACGATGATTCTCTGCCCCTCAATGTCGCACCCGATGCAGCATCTGAACTCGGCTCCGCGGTCCTTAACGCCCTCCATGAGCTTGAGCACGCCCTTGTTGCCTATGGTCTTCTGAGCGTAGGCCGACCAGACTCCGGGGAATCCCTTCAGGGCGTCCACGAAAAGGCCCGAATCGTCGACTATGAAGTTCCTGACGTCTTTGGCGACGATCTCGTCCATGCCCTTGTCGACGACTTCCTCCAGGTCGGAGGTCTGGACCTCGTTGTAGGGCAGCCTGAGATGCTCCATTTCGATTCCGAGGTCCGAGAACGACCTCCTGTATTCGACGACCTTTCCCGGGTTCGAGGTGATGACCTTGAGCTTCATGTGTACCTTCCCCTGTTCTTGATGTCCTCGAGCTTTTTCCTGACCGCATCCGCGTCCGGGACGTTGGCGAAGTAGGCCGACATCATGGCGTCCATGGCCTCGTCCATTCCAGCATGAGCGGATCCGAACGCCCTTTCCAGGAGCCTGACATCCACTCCGATGTCCTCCAGGGTCGCTTTGGAGCATCCCATGGAGAAGTCTATGAGGCATATCTCGCCGTCCGGAAGGACGATCATGTTGGATGTCGTCAGGTCGCCGTGGCAGATCTTGGCCGAGTGGATCTTCGCCACGGTCTCGCCGATCTTCCTGGCTATGGCCGGAGCCCCTTCTGGGTCCGACATCATGGCCTCCTTGGCAGTAGGGCCCGAGACGCGCTCCATCACTATGGAGCACTCGGAGAGGTCTATGTCGTACACGCAGGGCGTACGGACCCCTGCCCTCCTCGCTTCGCGCATTAGCCTGGCCTCGTTCCTGGTGCGGATCGAGCGGATGTGACGGTCGAGCTCAGGAAGCCTGTAGGTCTTGGGAGGTCTCGATTTCATGACCGCTTCGCGTCCCAGAAACACGACGTTCGACACGGTGGCTTCTGCACCTACTGCGAAACCGTTCGATGACATTCGATTGCAGGTAATTATTTCAAGATAAAGAATGATTGCCTCTCATGAAATACTCTATTACTGGTAGCAATCTGCAGATCGCTAACGTCGAGATTGGTTCCGGTGAGGAGCTGGTCACGAATGCCGGCGCCATGGTCTACACGTCCGGCAACGTGCAGATGGAATCCAAGATGGAAGGCGGGTTCATGTCAGGACTCAAGCGTTCCTTCTCCGGCTCCAGTATGTTCCTCGTCAAGTTCAGGACCACTTCCGGAAGCGGGACCGTGGGAATCGCGGGCAGGGCTCCCGGAAAGATCATCGATCTTAACATCGGCGACGGGTCCTGGATCTGTCAGAAGTCCTCGTTCCTCGGTTCCGAGAACACTGTGAACATCGATATCGCTTTCCAGAAGAAGCTCGGCTCCATGGTCTTCGGCGGAGAGGGCCTCATTCTCCAGAAGCTGTCCGGAAACGGACTGGCCTTCGCCCACGCATGCGGAGACCTAGTGCAGATGGACCTGAAAGCCGGCGAGATGGTGAAGGTCTCGACCTCCCATGTGGTCGCCTGGCAGGAGGGAGTCAAGTACGACATCAGCAGCAGCGGCGGAGTCAAGAACGCGCTGTTCAGCGGAGAGGGCCTGTTCGTCACCACTCTGACCGGTCCCGGACGCGTGATACTGCAGTCCATGACCCTCGGAGACCTCGCGATGTCCCTGTACCCCTACATGCCTTCCAGCAGCTGAGGCGATCGTATGGCAGAGGCAGCAGGTCTGAAAAAAAGAAGCACGGTGAAGTCCGGATTGGGACTGCTCCTTATCGTCGTTGCGGCGGTAATCGCGATCGCTCTGGTCGTGTACGCCCTGATGATCCCCGGAGTGTTCGAGTCCGTGGTCACCGTAATCATCTACATCGCGGCCGCGATAGCCATCATAGCCCTGGTCTGGTACGCGTTCACGATAATCATCGCAGTGCCCATGTACATGGCGAAAGGCGAGCAGGTCCAGGAAGGGGTCGAGTACAGTCTGGACGACGTCAAGTCCGTCGAGAACTCCTCCTCCGACGATCCCAAGAACAACTGAAAACCGAGGGGATTTCCCCTCCTCCTTTTCCATACTTCTTTATTTGCATTGACTGTTGAGGGTGCCGTGAAGAGGATTCCTTTGGGCTGCCAGAAATTCGATCGCCTTCTAGGCGGAGGTGTCGAGGGCGGCAGCGTCACCCTGATCTACGGCGAAGCGGGCGCGGGAAAGACCAACGTCTGCCTGCAGCTTGCCCGCAGCGTGATCCAGGGCGGAGACAAGGTGGCTTATATCGACTCCGAAGGCCTTTCCACCGACCGTATATCCCAGGTATTCTCAGGGATGGAGGAGTCCGTGAAGAACCTCCTGGTATTCCAGGTCCACAGCTTCGAGGAGCAGTCCGACCGTGTCGACAAGGTCGCAAGGCTGGCTTCCACCGGGACGGTCTCCGCCGTGATAATCGACTCCCTCACGATGTACTACCGTCTGAGATACGACGAGAGCGCCGTGAGGAACGACTTCATACGCCAGACCGAGGTCCTTCTCAATCTGGCGAGGCAGAACGAGGTCGCCGTCCTCGTGACCTCGCAGGTCTACAGCAACCTCACCAACGGCGGCGTGGAGTTCCTGGGCGGGCACGCGCTGCATCACAACGCCAAGACCATAGTCCGTCTGGATAAAGGGGTCGACGGCCGTCGTGCAGCCGTCATCATAAAGCACCGGAGCCTCCCCGAAGGGAGGTCGGCATTGTACAGGATCACCGAGACCGGGATAGAGGACCTCCGAGGTCTCAGACTTCCCTCTCGATGGAGTATCTCGCGAGAGCGATCATGAACTCCTTGTCCTCGCTCTCGGGAAGGAATCCGATCCTCTCTATGGCGGACTCTACCCTCTTCTTGGCGAGGTCCTTGGCGTAAGCGATGGAGCCTGCGTCCTCGAGGATCTGCTTCGCGCGTGCGCACTCGGCGTCTGTGGCGTCGATCTTTCCGAGGATGCTCTTGAACTCCTCCAGGACCTTGGGGTCCTTGATGGTCCTCATGGCGTGGGTGACCATGCAGGTGCATTTGCCCTTGCGTATGTCGTTCCCGACGGATTTTCCGGTCTTGGCGGGGTCTCCGGCCACTCCGAGGTAGTCGTCGTGCATCTGGAATCCGAGTCCGAGATCGATGGCGTAGTCGTAGATGGTCTCGGCGGTGCGGTCATCCGCTCCTCCGATGATTGCCCCTCCCGCGGCGGCGGCAGCGAACAGGACGCTGGTCTTTAGCTTGATGGTCTCGACGTAGTAGTCCTCGGAGACGATCTTGCCCTCGTTGTTGACATCCATCTGCTGTCCGCGTCCGAGGTCGCAGACCGCTTTGGTGATGTACTTCAGGACCTTGACCACCTTCTCAGGGGGTATGTCCATGTTGGATATGATCTCGCAGGCCCTGGAGAAGAGCCAGTCTCCCGCGAGGACGGAGGTGGGCATGCCGTATCCCACATGGATGGTCCTCATCCCTCTGCGAACCTCGTCCCCGTCCATGAGGTCGTCATGGATCAGGGTGAAGTTGTGTATGTATTCGACGGCCACGGCCAGAGGCATGGCGTCGGAAGGGTTCCCGCCTACAGCACCGCAGCTGGCCAGCACCATGGCGGGGCGCATCCTCTTCCCGCCTGCATAGGGGTACTGCCTGGAAGCCTCTATGAGGTTCGCGGGCTCGTCATCCACGATGAATTTTTTGATAGGTCCGTCGAGCTCGGCGGACTTCTTCTTCAGATATTCTTTGGCGTCTATCATATCGATTCCATCCATGCTCTGCTCTCCCCGAGCACCACATGCTTGGCCTTGGAGAGCGCTTTGATGTCTTTGGAGCCGGTGAGCAGCATCGCTGCCTTGAGCTCCTCCTTGATGATCGTGAGTTTCTCTTTGACGGCGTCAGCGGATTCGCACGCTTCTCTCAGAATGGCGTTGGCCATGCCGGCGCAGGATGCTCCCATGGCGATCGCGGACGCCACATGTATCCCGTCAAGGATGCCTCCGGAAGCTATCAGCGGAAGGCCGCTGCATCCTGCCTCCACGAGCGACACAGGCGCGGGGATGCCCCAGTCGAGGAAGGTGTCCCCGATGTTGGACCTGACGTTGTCGCCGGCCTCCATGGCCCTGTGCAGCTCCACCGCGGCGAAGCTGGTTCCGCCCATGCCTGCGATGTCGATGCCTTGAACGCCGATGCCCTTGAGCCTCATGGCGACGTCCTTGGAGATGCCTGCTCCGGTCTCCTTCGCCAGTATGGGAAGGTCCCTCGCTAGCGAGCGTATGGCATCGCGGCACCCTGCCGCGTTCATGTCCCCTTCGGGCTGGACGACCTCCTGCAGGAAGTTCAGGTGGACGGCCATGATGTCGGCGTCTATGAGCTCCATCGCCGCGACGACGTCGTCCCTGCTGAACGGCTCCTTGTCCTTCTGGCGGACCAGCTGGGGCGCTCCTACGTTGCCGATGACGAGTGGCACGTCGTAGTCCTTGACGACCGAATAGCTCTCGGGGCACACCCCGGTGATCCCGGCCCTCTCGCTTCCAACGCCCATGCCTATCCCTAGGTCGGCGCAGGCACTGGCGATGTTGGCGTTGATCTTCTTCGCTCCCTCGAACCCGCCGGTTATGGCGGTCACGACGAGCGGGAACTCGAGCTTCTCCCCGAAGAGGCGGCATGACATGTCTATGTCGTCGTAGTCTATCTCGGGGAGAGCGTTGTGGACGAGCCTGACGTCGTTCCAGTAGCAGTACCCTGGGGCGGTCCGCTCGTTCTTGCATATCTCTATGTGGTCTGCTTTTCTGCTCTTGATCGTCATCATATCGCCCTCGCGACGGTGCACTTGACTTCTTTTCCTTCCAGCAGGTCCTGGAGGTTGCCAGGTATGGTCCCGTTGATCAGGACGCACTCCATGCCGTTCCCGCACATGTCCAGCATCTCCCTCATCTTTCCTGCCACCCCTCCGGTCACGTCGTCCACGCTCTGCTCTGTGGACACCTTCTTCAGGACCTCCTCCGTGACCTCGGGTATGAGCTTCGCGTCCGGGTCCTTCTTGGGGTCGGACGTGTAGAGCCCGTCAATGTCGGAGACGAATACGGCCTTCTCCGGCTTCAGCATCTCAGCGAGAGCCTCCATGGCCTGGTCTCCGGAACATATCCCGAACCCTTTCTTGCGGTCCATGACGACGTCCCCGAAGAGGACCGGCATGATGCCCATGGCCAGAAGGGACCTGATGGGCTCCTCGTCCCCTATGACGAGCTTCCCGTCGTCCATGACGAAGCACGACCCGGGAGGGACCGACACCGCGGGGATCCCGGCTTCCAGGAGCTCCGCGACGACCATCGAGCTCAGCTCTCTGACATCGTGCTGGACCATGGCGACCGCAGGTATCTGCTCCTTGCTGGAATAGCCGTCCTGAAGGGAGTACCTCTTCGCCAGTATGTGTCCGAAGGATCCCGCGCCGTGGACGACCACCGCCTGCTTCCCGGATTCGGCTATCTCCCTGCAAAGACGGGAGACCGCATCCTTGTCGAACCTGCGGTATTGAGACTTGTCGGTAATCACGCTACCTCCAAGCTTTATCAACATCATCGCGTGACCATTATGCTCTAGATATAAAAGTTGATGCGAACGCGGAGTCCGTCGAATGACGAACCCCTGCTGTCCGCTCAAGCGTAGTCGCGTATGACCTTTCCTACATTGACGAAGTGGTCGGCGATCCTCTCGGTGTCCGAAGCGAGGGAGAGGTACTCCGCTCCGACGTCGGGCTTGCAGGTTCCGTCGTTGAGCCTCTTGATGTGCTCTTCGGCCATCCTGTCGGTGAGGTCGTCGATCTGGTTCTCGATCTTCATGGCCTCTTTCAGGGTGTCCTTGTCGACGTCGGCGTAGGCCTTCATGATGAGCTCGTAGAGCTGCTGTATCAGGTTCCTCACCTCGATGATCTCCTGATTCGCGTAGTCGGAGAACCCTTCCCCTATCGCCTGCAGCCTCTCGGCGTACTCCACTATGTTCTCGGCGTAGTCCCCCACCCTCTCCAGGTCGGTGACTGTGCGGAAGGCGGCGGAGACGTAGGCGTTATCCTTGTCGATGAGCTGGAGGTTGGACAGCTTCACGAGGAACTTGGTAATGTTCTTCTTCAGGTAGTTGAGCTCCTTCTCGTTCGCCCTGAACTTCTCTATGTCGGTGAAGTCCAGCGTCCGCACTATGTAGCACGCCTCCGTCACATTGGCCATGGCTATCTTCGCCATGTTCATGATCTCGTTCTTGACCTCGAGGACGGCGATAGGCGGAGTCTTCAGCATGTAGTCGTTGACGTAGTAGAGGTGCGGAGCGTTCTCGTCCGCAGGCTCGCCTTTGTCGGGGATGACCTTGCACACGAACGACACCAGCTTCGACGTCAGCGGCAGCATTATGATGACGGTGATGACGTTGAACACCGTGTGGAACATGGCGAGCTGGGTCTGGGGCACGTCGGGGAACAGCGAGGAGAAGATGTTGGCGTAGGTGAACGTGCCTCCCGATGCGAAATCCATTATGTATCCCGCCGACACGAACAGGATGACGCCTATCACGTTGAACGTCAGGTGCATCAGGGCGGTCCTCTTCGCGTTCAGTCCGCTGGACATCCCTGCGAGGATGGAGACGATACAGGAACCGATGTTGGACCCCATCGTGAGGTAGATCCCCTGCTCCAGGTCTATGAGCCCCGCAACAAGCATGGTGATCGCGACGGAGGTCATGACCGAAGAGCTCTGGATGATGGCGGTGAGGAGCGCTCCGATGAGCACCAGGAGAATCAGGTTCTCTATGCTGGCCAGGAAATTCTTGACCTCGTCCATCTGGGCGAAGGATTCCATGGAGCCGCTCATCATCGAAAGACCTACGAACAGCATCCCGAATCCGGCCAGGATCCCTCCCCATTTCTTCATGGAGTCCTTCTTGGCGAAGACGCTCATGAACGCGCCGATTCCGGTGAGCGCGGCGAATATGACGGTCAGCGATATTGTGTCGCCGCCCATCATACCGAACGCCACGATCTGCGCGGTGATGGTGGTACCGATGTTGGCACCGTATATGATGGCCGCGGCCAGCGTCAGGGACATGATCCCGGCGTTGACGAATCCTATGACCAGGACGGTCATGGCTCCGGAGCTCTGGATGGCGGCCGTTCCCAGCGCACCGATTCCGACGCCCAGAAGCTTCTTGTCGGAAGCCTTCGAGAACAGCTTCTTCAGCCTGTTGCTGCAGATGGATTCGAGATTCGTGCTCATCATCGTGCACGCGATGAGGAATACGCCTATTCCAGCGACCAGAGTCAGAATTGCCGTTCCCGACGTTACCATATCCATTGTGGGCACCGTACTATAGTATTCGAGTTATCGAGTAATCGGTAATAAGGCTATCTGATGTTGAGAACAAATGTAGAACTATAGTCTATCTTTCTATAGTGTTGATATGTTTTGTTTCATATTTCTCGATTCGTTTGTTTAAAGTAATCTTTGAAAAGCAACCGTCCGCATGTTTGTTTGATGCGATGATAAAAGAATCGGAGGTTGCAGAGACGAGAGATGAAGGGGTCCGACAGGTCTTATTTACGAATAGGATCTCTTTATTTTAAGTTGTAATACAGAAATATACTGAAACTCCAACAATCGCAGGCAGATTTTAAAAATGAACCCATGGATGGAAACGTATGGGCTTATTTTCCAATCTGAAAAGAACCGCTGATGAAGGATCGACTGGGGATTTCATGACGGCCGAGGAGTTCTAGAAGAACTGGGACTACCACAGGACGCACGACAGGCCTGGGGTATACACAATACTGATATTCGACAGCTCGAGGGCTGCGAGCAAAGAATCCTATTCTAGCTCTTATGCAGGGCAATCGCTAAAGGTTTACCATCGCGTCTGTCAGCATCTTTCCGGGAAAGGGAACGGGGACGTGTATGCGGACTACCGCGACGGGAAGCATCTGATGATCCGCATCGAGGTATGCGAGGAGGATCAGCTGAACGATCTGGAGAAGGAGCGCATATCGGAGCTCGACCCCAGGCGTCGCTACAACATGAATTCGGGCGGCGCTGTCATCAGGCCGTACGGAGGAGAGGCGATCAGGAGCACCCGCTGCAGGATCACCATAAAACGTGCAGACACTGTGGTGAACCAAGGGGTGAGGTCCACAGTGCTCCTGGATGGGAAAGAGGTGAAGAAGCTGAGATCTGGAGAGGGGACGAAGGTCTCGACGACAGAAGGCTTCCACAGGCTGGAGGTGAAGGCCTTCGGATCCAGGACGCTTTCGGAATCCGTGGACCTGAGGGAAGGGGATGTGATCGTGATAAGGCCGACTCTGCTAGGATGGGAGTACAGGATCGAGTGACCGGGGTCATCGTTCTCTGCAGATGTGGTAAGGGCCCCAGTCCTCGTCCATAGGACGTATTATTGACGATACACTCAACTTGGTGTTCTTGTTATATAATGTCAATCTAGAGTGTGGTTTTATAAGATGGCAAGTGGCTCGAGTTCGTTATAGCACTTGTTCTGATTCTCAGATTAAGGGCGATAAGATACCGCTTTTTGAAAGACTGGCACAAGGCGTATGCGGCGTTGCCCTTTCTAGCTGCAAGGCAGGCGCGGCGCTCCCCTGTCTTCTTGTTGTAGGAGAGGTTGTAGTACTTGCATCTCACCCAATCGACGAGATCCGGGAGGAGGGCGTCCGGATCTACCCTCCGGGTGATGACGTCCTTCTGCAGGCGCAGGCGGTTGACCTTATCAAAGACTGACAAGGAACTCATCCAACCTGTATTCGAAATGTGCCCTTTTGGACACAACGCCATAATGATTGAATTCAGAGCCAGATGAAAAATTGGCGTGGAGAGGGGGATTCGAACCCTCGGGTCGCATAGCGACATAGGATTAGCAGTCCTACGCCTTACCA
>JAEEGK010002321.1_pt1 | contig 47693 bp, 39 predicted proteins | sample 8958771 | NCBI WGS metagenome assembly JAEEGK01 (sample SAMN16246547, study PRJNA631951) | gut metagenome | biome: gut microbiome; feature: rumen; material: SC-attached | host: Bos | place: Iran: Karaj | collected 2018-10 | reverse complement strand
TTTATCCTCGGAGCGCTCGTCGTCCCGGTTCTCCCGGATTTTGTCCCCGTAATGTGCGGCAAGATCCGAAAGAGAGATTCCTGCCTCGGGAAGGTCTTCAAAATCCAGCCCTATAAGTGTGGAAAAAAGGGTCGCATCCGCCGAATCAAAGGGCGCGGTCTTAAATGACAGATCACCTCTGTATTTTACGTAGGTAAGAATATTGTCCATGGAATGTATTATACGCCTAAATTGTGATAAAATCTACTTGTCGGTGCCAAAAAGCAACGCAAAATACCGCCTGCAGGCGCCGATAATAACCGAAAGAGAATTACAGTTTTATGCCCGGCAAGATTTCCAAAATCGACAAAAAAACAGCTCTGCGAATTCTTCTGCTTGTTTTCATCGCTGCAGGCTTTCTTTTTACGCGGCTTTTTAAACTCGATACGCTGCCGGGTGGACTTCACATAGATGAGGCGGGCGCGCTCTATGACGGCTGGAGCCTTGCCAACTTTGGAGTCGACAGATTCCGCGACGCCTGGCCAATATATTTACAAAGCAAGGGCGACGGCCAGAGCATTATGCTTGCGTACATAGCCGCTCTTCTCATAAAACTTTTCGGCGGGGCATACAGTGTATGGTTTATCCGCCTCCCCATGACCCTCTTTTCCGCCCTGACCCTTATCTTTGGCATGAAACTTGCGGGCGAGCTTTTCGGCAAAGAAACCTTCTATCCCGAACTCACCGGGCTCATGATTGTTTTTGCGCCGTATTTTATCATGCAAAGCCGCTTTGGTCTTGACTGCAGCCTGATGCTCGGTGCCTCGACGGTCTTTTTGTATTTCTTCACAATGGGTATCAAAACCGATAAGACCCGCTACTATGTGCTCTCGGGCATTTCAGGTGGGCTCATGCTCTATACCTATGCCCTTTCACATATAGTGCTTCCTCTGTTTCTCATCATTGCAGCTATCTATATGATAATCATCCGGCGGTTCAGGATAAAGAAATGGCTCATAGCGGGTGCCTGCCTGCTGCCCCTCGCAGCCCCTTTTATTTATTTCCATATAGTTAATACCTTCAGGCTCCCCCAAACGAAATTCCTGTTTTTCACCATTACAAGAATCAGATTCTACAGAAATTACCAGATCAGCCATCCCACATGGGAGTATTTTGCACGGTTCTTTCGCAATATGTTCATCGGAAGCAACTGGGTCCACGAAGTCGTCAAAGGCTATACGCCACTTACCTATGCCGCAATTCCTCTTTGCGCCATCGGTTTTGTAAGCGCTCTGATTCGAATCATTATAAGTGCAAAGAAAAAGCAGGCTTCCCCGTTCTTCCCCGTTGTTGCCTGGCTTATTTCTTCCTGTGCTTTTCTATCCTGTATATACACTGAAGTATATCGTATAAACTTCATATATGCTGCGCTTACACTCCTGATGACGAACGGCATTTATACATTGATTTCTTTTTTCAAAGCAGCACCTGCAAAAGTTTGTGGCATCACTGCTGCCGTACTGTTTTCCGCAGTCTTTTTTGTGCAGTCCGGTATGTTTTCAAAATACTATTTCACAAAATATTCCAAAGATTATCCCTGCCCCCTCATGTTTGCCCATACAATAGGTGAAGCCTGTGATTATGTCCTGAATGACGAATACCTTTCAAGCCGCACCACATATACATCGGAAATGATGATTTATCATTTTCTGGAAAGCGGCACTTCGCCTTATGAATACGATATTAACGAATATATGCAAGGTAAAGCCAAACTTAAGTACTGTGGCGTTCATCCCAATGACCCGCCCGAAGATGACTGCAATTACATAATCTCAAAAGATATATACACCCTTTTCCAAAAAAGGCTGGTAAAAGAAGGCTTCACAGCTATTGAGTTTCCGGAAAGCTTTTTATTCTATAAGTAAATCGTTAAACAAAATAACCCGGTGGTTTTATCCATCGGGTCATCTTATGTTATCTGTTGTATTCTGAAATTGTCAGTATTAATGGCCCGCATAATTTGCAGGGGGTGTTGCACCGGTCTTATTCATAGTGCTTTCGTCGCATCGACGACATTCCCAATAATACCATGTAATAGTACCATCATCACCGTCCGGGCGCGTATGATCAATATACCAGTCATGACCTAAGGCAGGTTCTTCAACAAAATTGTTTAACTGCTGACATACGGTACACTGTGTTGCATGCATTCCGGCATGTAAGCAATCGGGATCTCTCGAATAACCGCAATCTAAAATATACTGAGTTACCTGGAAGTTGTGTGCAGGTCTTGCCAAGTGTACATCCTGGGTTGCACCGCACGTTTTACACCTCTGATGGGAATATGCTTCAGGTTCATTTGTATCACATGTGGGATTTTCTCTTGAAAGTTCTTCCCAGTCGTGTCCGTTTGCCGCTACAGTTTGAACGTTTTCTTTGCCGCAGGTCGCACAAACCTGTTTTCTCTCGCCTGTGTGCGTACAATCGGGCTCTTTTGTCACTATCCAGTCGCCATACTTATGTCCCGTTGCTTTGATCTTTTCTGTTGCAAACTCCTTGCCGCAAAGGGGACAAACCTTGGCACGTACACCCTGCTTCTCACATCCGGGTTCTTCAGTCACTACCCATTCAGCATCGGCATGGCCGGTTGCAGCTATTTCTTCGGTTTCAAGCACCGAACCGCATACGGTACATTTGATCACTCTTTCGCCCTTGGTTTCACATCCGGGTTCCGTTCCCACTTCCCAATCGCCGGGCTTATGTCCCAGAGCCTCAAGGACTTCCGTTTCCATTATCTTGTCGCAGATAAGGCACTGTTTAACTCTCGTTCCCGTGGTCTCACATGCGGGTTCAAGGGTTACTGTCCAGTCTCCCGCCACATGATCATGTTCCGAATTCTTTAAAAGTGCGATCAGCCTGTCAACGCTTTCTTCGGGAAGCTTCGAATAGTCAAGTATCCATGTATCGCCGGAATTGCCGGGAACGAACTCGGATATGTCAAAATTTCCTCTTATGAGGGCGCTTTCACCGGCCCCAAAGGATTCTTCCACACCGTTGTATTCTCCGTCCTCGGTCTTAAGGCTGGTCTTGACTTCGCCTTCTTCAACTTCCACAAGTGTATAATAATATCCGTCTACAGCCTTGTGTACGGTTACACGGAAGGTCGTTCCGCGGACTGACATGGTGGAATTCGGAGTATCCACTTCGTAGGTCTCGTTTTTACCGAGTTTAACCTTTATCTCGTGAAGAGTGGATCCCGAATCCATCTTTATCTTCACGCTTCCATGGCTTGCTTTCTTATCCGCTTCCAAACTGAACGCGGTGTTTTCCTCTGCGTAAAGGTACTTGCTGTTGTCGGTACACATGGTCAGTGCCGATTGTGTGGCTACAGATACATAATCTCCGCTGTAAAGATGCTCACCTACTATCAGCTGTCCGTCTCTTGTTTCGCTTCTTGCAACTACCGAGCCCGTAACCTCCTCAACGGAGATGGAGCGATATGCGGGATTGTTCGCAAGTATTATTCCCGTTGCGGCTCCACCCACCACTACGGCCCCTACGGCCGCAGCGATGATCTTCCCCTTAAGGGTTGCAAGCAATGCTGTCGCTTTCATGTTTTGTTACCTTCCTAAATCCATATTCTAAAAATGCTTAGTTTCCTAAGTCGTTACCGTTCTCGTCGCAATAGAAATGCTCCCCGCACGACGCACAAGTTGCCATATAAACACCTGGATCACCGGTCGCCTCTAAGGCATTAACATCCGCGCAAATATGATATCCGCGAGCCGGGTCTACTCGTTCATCAATAGCATGACATACCTCGCACATGTACATATGCCTTCCGTCCTCGTAACAGGTCGCGTCCTGCCAGTGGTCAGGAGTATCATTACGCGCTATCCACCTATGAGACGGTCTTGCCAGATACTCAGTTGTCGTTGCTCCGCATCTTGAGCATTTCTCGTAAATGTATCCGTCGTGATTGTCAGCACAGCTCAAAGAATCTCTTCCGGTCTCATACCAGTCATGTCCGAGTGCAGCGATTGTTTCGGTCGCGGTAGCTTCGCATCTGCTGCAGACACGTCTTCGCGAACCTGCCTCGGTACAATTAGCTTCTTTGGTTACTGTCCAGTTTCCGTAGCTGTGACCAAGGGCCCTGAGATTTTCTGTCTTAAGAACTTCATCGCAGACCGTACATCTTATCTCTCTGGCACCTCTGGTAGTACAGGTGGGTTCTGTGGTTACTATCCAATCGCTCTCTGTGTGGCCGAGGGCTTCCAGCTCTTCGGTTTCCATCACGAGACCGCAGTATTTACACTTCTTTTCTCTGATTCCCGGTTCCGTGCAGGTGGGTTCGGGATTGAATTCCCAATCCCCTGCTTCGTGATCGATCTTATCAAGAGTTTCGATCAGAAGGACCTCATCGCATATGGTACAGCGCTTAACTCTGATACCTGTGGTGGTACAAGTAGGCTCGGTATCTACGACCCATTCGCCCTCAATGTGTTCGTGAGGTCTTACGAGTTCCTTAGGCTCCGTTATAAGTTCTATAAGCCTGTCTATGCTGTCCTCGGGAAGATTCTCGTAATCAAGAATCAGGCTGTCATCGCCTGTTTTACTTCTTACGAACTCGGAGTGGTCGCCCTCGGTTCTCATAAGAGCGCTTTCGCCCTCACCGATTGAGGTTTCTTCGCCGGTATAACCGCCGACTTCATCCTTAAGTTTTACGACCACGTTTCCGTTTGTAACTTCGGTAAGCGTGTAGTATATGCCTTCATTCGTCTTATAGACCGTAACTCTGAAGGTTGTACCGCGAACGGACATCGTCGAGTTCGGCGTATTTACTTCATAAACGTCATTCGCACCAAGCTTTGCTTTTAACTCATGAAGAGTCGAGCCCGCGGTCATGTCGATCTTTATCGTGGCGCCCTTTTTCTTGGTGGAGGTTATCTTGAATTCGGTTTCTTCGTCCGCGTAGAGATATTTTGATTTGTCCGCGCAAATTGTAAGCCCCGAAAGTGTGCCTACCGAGACATAATCCCCGTCATAGAGATGCTCGCCGACTATCAAATCGCCGCTTCTTTTCTCACCCTCAACGGTTACGCTGCCCGATACCTCATTTACGGCAATCGAGCGATAGCCCGTGTTCTGCACCACGGCAACCGTACCTGCAACAACACCTGCCGTCACGACTACTCCCGCGATACCGACAATTATTTTCCCCTTCAACGTTGTCAAAAAAGCTTTCAGCATTTGTCCCCTCCGTTTATAAATCCCCAATTCTAAAAATACGATACGTTATCTGTTTATGATTAAGGACCACCCCGAGTTCCTGCATTTGCGAGCTGTCCGCATATCTCGCATCTATACCGTACACCGCCTCCGATGGCAACTCCTCCTGCATTGGTACCGCCTCCAAAGCTTTGCGGATCGACCTGAACCCACTTGTGAGACTGAGGCGGATATACTTCTTCCCGTTCGTCTCCGCAGACACTACACCGATACAGCACTGTTCCGCCGTCTTCGCAGTTAGTTACGGAATAGCCGGCCTCTTCATAGTTGTGATGCGCGGGATCGGCAATAGCCTGAACTATTTCGCCGCATACAGTACATCTCTTTACTCTGGTGCCGTCCTCGGTGCAATTGGCCTCCTTGGTCACTTCCCATTCTCCGGGAGTATGGACATGGCCCTGTGTCTCGCCTCCCGTCTGAGTATTATCCTGCTCAGGCGTGGGCACGGGCGTAGGTTCGGGTTGGGGCGCGGGTGTCGGCTTAGGAGCCGGTTCAGGCTCGGGTTCCGGTTCCAGATTTTCACCTGCATCCTCAAGTATGGTAACGAGACGCTCCACATTTTCTTCGGGAAGAACCTCGTAATCAAGTTTCCACTTCACATTGCCGTCTTCGTTGGTCATGAAGGAAGCCTCTTCCTCATCTGCCTTTTTGATGACGGCGCATTCGCCTACCTCAAAGAGTTCCTCTTCTCCTGCATATTTTCCGTCGATCTGAGCAAGGTTAACCTGTACGGAGCCTTTTTCAACCTCCAGAAGGGTGTAGGTTTTTTTTGCTTTGCTCTCATACACCGTGACCCTGAAGGAGGTTCCTCTGACCGACATGACTGAGTTTGGTGTACTTACCTCATACACGTCGTTTTCGCCGAGTTTTTCGTTAAGAACGCTCAGAGTCGAACCGGACTCCATGCTGATCTTTACGGTACTCCTTGAAAGATCCGAAGCAAATTCGATCCTGAAGGATGTATTTTCGTCCGCGTAAAGGTACTTATTGGTATCCGCGCAGAGAGTAAGGCCGGAAGCTTCGGCAACCGACACATGATCTCCGCTGTAAAGGTGTTCGCCAACAAAGAGTTTCCCGTCTTTCTTTTGTCCGACGGCAGTGACCTCACCCTTTATTTCATTGACCGCTATACTGTGGTAGCCTTTGCTCTGATAAAAAAGCACACCTCCGGCAATCCCGGCTATCAGTATAACGCCCACAAGAAAGGTTATTATTTTGCTTTTTGCCGATGATTCTTTTTTCTCCATAAGTTATCAGTCCCCATTTGGACCGCACGGGATATCCTGCATACCGCATCCGGGCCTTTGACAAGAGTGAAGATAAATGTCATATCCGCCTTCCGCTCTGTGCGTTACGGGTCCCCAAATATGTCCGAGCGGGTCGATTTCTTCTTCGGAAATATACTCTCCGTGCGTATCATAATAATGGCAAACGTCACAATCCGTCACCTTGAGACCGAAATCCTCGCATCTGGGTTCTTCCAGCACAAACGTATTAAGTCCCATATGTCCCGTGCAGGGATCGGGTCTTGTATCGACAGCCTGACATATCGGGCATCTGTAGGTAGCTTCGCCGTCTGTGGTACAGGTTCTGGTAGTCGATTCATACCTCCACTCGTGCTCGGGTTTCGGCAGTTCGACATCTCTTGTCTGCTGACAGTTTCTGCAGGTCTGGTGGCTGTATGCAATCGGATTGTTATCGCTGCAGGTGTTCACGTCACTTGACGTTTCAACCCAGTCATGTCCGAGCGCCGCAAGAGTGTTGGTTTCTTCGTGCCCACAGACAGTGCAGACACGCTTCTCTCTGCCGGTGTCGGTACAATTCGGTGCGTATTCCTGCTGCCATTCGCCGTATGTATGGCCGGTCGCGGGAATGCTTTCTTTTGCTACGACCGCGCCGCATTCGGTGCATTTTCTGAGTCTGAGTCCCTCAATATCGCACGAAGCAGATCTTTCCACATACCAGTCTCCGGGCGTGTGGGTATGTTCTTCCGTATCACCGATAACTTCAGGATCCATCGCTTCCGTGATGATCTCGATAAGTCTTTCGATGTTGTCCTCGGGAAGGTTTTCGTAATCAAGAGTCCAAACGTAATCGTCCATCGTCTTGATAAATTCCGAAGTTTCCTCATTACCTCTGGTAAGGCCGCTCTCACCGGCGTCAAAAGCATGTTCCTCGCCGGTAAACTTGCCCTCGGGGTCTTTAAGTTTTACAACGACGGTTCCGGTTTTAACTTCGGTAAGCATGTAGTCATATCCATCCGAAGCCTTATAAACCGTAACTCTGAAGGAGGTTCCTCGAACCGACATAGTCGAATTCGGGGTATCGACTTCATAAATCTCGCCATCGGCAAGTTTTTCGTTTAATACGCTTAACGTCGAGCCCGATTCCATGTGGATTTTAATCTTGCTTTTGGACATTTCCGAAGCATATTCGATTTTAAAACTTGTGTTTTCGTCTGCGTAAAGGTACTTGTTGGTATCCGCCACCAGGGTAAGCGACGAGTCGTTTGCAACGCTTACGAAATCCCCGTCGTAAAGATGCTCGCCCACGAAAAGCGAACCGTCTTTTTTGTCCCCGACGGCTCTTACATCACCTTTTAATTCATCTACCGCGATACTTCTGTAGCCCTTGCTCTGGTAAAAGAGGACACCTCCCACGATTCCCACAACAAGCACGATCCCGATGAGGACCGGAATTATCTTACTTTTGAACGTCGACGGTTCTTTCGCCATCTTCCAAACACTCCTTAAGGTAATCTACCAAACGTTTTTCGATATCCCCCTTGTCCGCCATATCGTACATGATGGCAAAGGCCTTTTCCTTGGGTATGGGCTTCTTGTAGGGTCTGTCGGTGGCAAGAAGCGCGTCACAGATATCCGCTACCGTCATGACACGCGCATCAAGGGGCAGATCCTCCGCCGTAAGGTGATTGGGATATCCACGGCCGTTCAAAAGCTCATGGTGCATGGCTGCCCACCTGGGAGAATCCTTGAAGTAGGAATTGAAATGAACCTTATCGAGGATCTTCTTTGTGATGACCACGTGACTTTCCATGATACCGCGTTCTTCGGCGGTAAGCGTACCCTTGATGATACTCATGCACTTCTTTTCTTCGTCCGTGAAAAGAGATTCAACACCGTCATCGGTTTCTACGGTGTCGTTAAGGGATTTGGTAAGTCTGGCATTGAGTTCGTCATTGATAAAGCCTACGCCGTTTGCTTCAAACGCTACAGCCAGGGCGTCATCCACTTTCTTGACTTCGGACTCGTAGGTTGCTTCGTCCATTTTCCCTTCAAGAAATCTTATCTTCAGTTTGAGCTTAAGCGCACTCAAACGGCTTTCCAGTTCTTTTTCATGACCCGCAAGACGGGTAGCCTTGTTCATGACGGAAAGGGGAATGACCAGTTTACCGATATCGTGAAGATAGGCGCCCATGACCAGCTGTTCTTTGCGGTTCTGGGTAAAGAAATCGTCTGTCTTGCCCTCTTCGTGAAGCTTGTTTATATAGTCTGCCAGGCGTCCGCAGTATTCTGCCACCTTTCGGGTGTGGCTGGCATTGTAGGGGGTCCTTTCGTCGATGGCGGCGGCCATGGCTTCCGTGAAGGACCACATCTGATCTTTCAGCTCTTCAAGAAGCCGCATGTTCGTTACCGCCACAGCGGTTTGAGATCCCAAAGAAAGAACTATGTTTTCCAGGGACTTGTCAAAAGGAATTATCTTTCCGTTTTCATCCAGAGCGTTTATCAGCTGCAGGACGCCAACGGTCTTATCGTCGTTGTCTACAAGAGGGATAGCCATCATGGAGCCCGTGTGGTACCCTGTTATGGCGTCGTATTTCTTTGGTCCCGAAAAGTCGAAGAGGTCGCTTTCGTACACATCCGGTATGTTCAAAGGAGTCCTGTGAATGGCGGAATATGCACAAAGATTGCCTTCCTGGATAGGCACGGGAGGAAGTTCAATCTTCTCGCCGTTTGAACCCTTGTCCACTCCCTGGGAGAGGGTCTTCATGATCTTAAACTCCAGGAAGTCTCCGTTTACCACATAGAGGGTTCCCGCGTCGCAGGCGGTGATCTCCATGCCCTTGTCGATTATAAGGTTAAATAGCTTGTTGTAGTCCTTTTCCGCGGACAAAGCAAGGCCCACGTCAAGGACGGTCTGTAAATATTTTTCTGTGTTCATTCTTTTTTCCGAGGAAGCTTGGGCTCCCCGCTTTCTTTTTACAGTTCGGACATGAATCTTAAGGATCTTTCGGCCCTCTCATATCCGCTTACTTCAAGAAGAATCTGTGTATCAAAGCCGTAGGATTCGACCTGTTTTTTGAACTTCTTAAAATCGATCTTTCCGTCTCCGGCCGCCAGATGAAGGTCATCCTTTAAGTCGTTGTCGTTTACGTGCATGTGGCGGACGTAAGGTGCCATGGCGTCGGCCCAGACCTTGGCGGGAGTTCTGGCGATCACCGCGTGGGCATAGTCAAGGCAGAGACCGAAGTTCTTGTAACCGCTCATTTCCTTTGCCACCTCGCAGATTTCTCTGGGAGCGGTCTCGACGGTGTTTTCAAGATATATTTCCAAGTCCGGATAGCTTTCCAAAAGTTCCGGCATATATTTGCACATGCCGCTTACCCAGCCGTCCAGATATACGGGAAGGTTCAGGCCTCCCAGGATACCCGTGTGAAAAACAACACCCTTACATCCGAGCTCTCTTGCGGTATCAAGGGACATTCTCGCAAGGGCTCTGCTTCGCTCCCTGATAACATCGTCCATGCTCAGGAAAGCCACATCGTAAAACACACCGTGAAGGGTGTCCCGGCTCTTGTCCCTTTTTAAGGCCTTATAGGTTTCCACATACCTTCGAAAGGTTTCCGAATCCTGATAAAGCGAGGGAAGCGTAAACTCTATGTACTCAAAAGCCGCTCCATACTTTTCCGTAAGTGATATGAACTTGTCCAATTCCTGTATGTTCGGATTAACCGACCATTTTGCGTCCATGCTGACTCCTGTTTCTACGTGCTGTCAATTTATCTATTTTTTAATTCAAAGCCTTATTCGGCCTTTTCGGGCGTCTCAGCGGGCTTCTCCGCGGGTGCCTCAGCAGTTGTCTCCGCAGGTGCCTCCGCAGATGCCTCAGCAGTAGGCTTTTCGGCCTCTCCGTCTCTCTTCACAATATCAAGCACTCTGTAGACCATTAACTTAGTGCTCTTACCTTTAAGCGGGATCTCGCCGACTTCTTCGGTGGTGATCCTGTCTTTCAGCTTTTCGTATACATATTCGCTGATCAGGATCTCCTCGGCCTTGGCATTTGCTTCAAGACGGGCCGCGGTATTTACCGTATCGCCGATGGCGGTGTAGTCCATACGGAATTCGCAACCGATGTTACCTACGACTGCGGGACCGCAGTTTACGCCCACACCGAAGCCCACGGTCTTGTTAAACTGCTTGTAAAGTCTCTCGCCCAGTTCCTGCGAACCCTGTTTGATATCCCAGGCCGCACATACCGCGCTGTAAATGTAATCCTCCTGATCGAAGGGAGCATTGAACACCGCCATGGTGGCGTCACCGATAAATTTATCAAGAGTTCCGTGATTGTTAAGAATACTCTTGGTGGTAAGGGCCAGATATTCGTTAAGGATCGCCACAACCTGCTCAGGCTGCAGGCTTTCGGAAAGCGGCGTAAATCCGCGGATATCCACAAAGAGTACCGCTACGTCACGCTTTTCTCCACCGAGCTTAAGCACAAAATCACCGGACTTGGAAATATCGTCGATGACCTGAGGTGCCACATATTTCTTGAATACCTCAAGAGTACGTCTTCTTCGCCACTTCTCAAGGAAGTATTTTTCGATAACGTAATAAACATCCGCCAGGATCAGGAATATCAGGAAATATGCCGCCGTTATAAATATTCCCCTGCCTGCCAGGATCCTTCCGACAAAGCAATAGGCTGCCCCGAGTATCACCGATTCGATGATAACGGGCACAAGCTTTTGTTTTGAGGCTGCCAGCAGGAATGCCGCAACCAGCACGGCCGTTACCGCAAAGAAAAGGATCCTGTTTGCGGGAAGTGCCGTTTTACCTTCAAAAAACGCCTGGATTATGTTGGCGTGGTTTTCCACTCCGTACATGCGCTCGCCGCGGTTGACTGCGGTGTAGTAATCGTCCTGAAAGCCGGGAGCGTAGGCGCCCACCAGTACGATGGCGTCCTTAAAGAATCTGCCGTAATCACTGCTTCCCAGTACATCGCAAAGGGAAAAATGCTGGAATTCTCCGGGTTCTCCGGAATAGTACACCATAAATCTGCCTATGGAATTGGTCTTGGGTTTTTCGACCGTTATTCCGTGGGACTTACAGTACTGTGAGTACAAAGCAAAGGCAAAGCTTTCTTTTTTCGGTTCTTCGGTCTCATACATGGCGTATCGCACGATTCCGTCCTTTGCCATGAAGGCGTTGGAAAATCCTGCGGTAACAACGTCGTTAAGAGCCTTGTAGGGCTCAGCCACATGATCGATGTTTAAGGAATTATAATAAACAGTACCGTCCGCATCCCTTTCGGTGCGGCCTCTGTACACGATATTCGATGCAACAACGGTATTTCCGAGAGCAGCGGCACGGGCAAGACGCTCATCGGTTTCTCTGTCGATGCCGTCCTCCACAAACATGATATCGAGACCCACTACCGCGGGCTTATTTTCGGTATCGGAATAGAGCTGCTCTAAAAGATCCGCGCATTTGGAACGGGCCCACTCGGTGAACTTTCCTTCGTCCGCGTAGGCGGATACGGTTTCTTCATCAATGGATAAGATAACGATCCTCTCATCCACTCCCGTAAGGTTTTTGTAAAGCGCATCCGTAACAAGGGCATCCAGGCCGTAAAAAACGTTCCACGCGGCGCAGAAAGCAACGCACAGAACGGTTGCAAGGCCTGCCAGCGGTTTGATTAATTTCTTCAGGTCAATTTTCTTCATGTCAGATCTCCTCGCCCAATAATTTCATAGCCTCAGCCATTACCTCGCCTATGGGCTCGCGAATGACCAGATTGGCCTCAAGATCGGCCGCCGTGGCTGTTTTATTTATCAATACAAGATATCTGCCTTTGAAATACTGGATGAGTCCCGCTGCGGGATAGACCACCAAAGAAGTGCCGCCGATTATCAGAGTGTCGGCGTGGGCAATTGCAGACGTAGCGCCCATAAGAACTTTGGAATCGAGGCTTTCCTCGTAGAGAACAACATCGGGCTTTACTCTCCCTCCACATTTTTTACAGACGGGAACGCCCGGAGAATTCAATATATATTCGGCATCGTAGAATTCACCGCATTCTTCGCAATAATTACGAAGCACGCTGCCGTGGAGTTCATAGACATTTTTAGACCCCGCCGCCTGGTGGAGGCCGTCGATGTTCTGGGTAACGACTGCCTTTACCTTGCCCATTTCTTCAAGTCTGGCTATGGCCAGATGTGCCTTGTTGGGCTTTGCGTCGGGGTAGATCAGTTTGCTTTTATAGAATTCAAAGAAAGCATCGGGGTATCTTAAATAAAAGGTATGTGAAACGAGTTGCTCAGGCGTAAAATTCTGCCTGAGCTTCTCGTTCCAAAGACCCTTTGAACTTCTGAAATCCGGAATATTTGATTCTGTGCTGACGCCGGCGCCTCCAAAGAACACAATGTTGTTGCTGCTCCTCAGGATATCGGATAATTCCTTTACGCCTTCAATCATATGCACCTCCGTATTTACTTAAAGAATTTCATTTCCTTGATGAGACCGTCGGAAATATGTCTCAAAGAATCGGCTGCGGATGCAAGGGTATTGACCGTAGCATTGAGTTCTTCCATGGAAGCTGAGGTTTCCTGACAGGAAGCCGCATTCTCTTCGGAGATGGAGGAAAGTGAACTCATTGCATCGATGATAACGCTCTTGGAAGCTTCGCAGGCTTCGGCGCTGGTGGAAATGGAATCGATTCCCTTAACTGCGCTTTCGATCTCTTCGATGAGCTTTCCGATACTGTCAACGGTGGTCTCAAGGATATCTTTCTGTTCCGCTGTAGTCTTATTGACTTCATCGGCCTTCTTTACAGCACTCTGGGATTCGTTGAGCAGGATATTCATCTCTGCGCGGATCTCGTCTGCAGAATGTGCGGATTCTTCGGCAAGCTTTCCGATCTCTTCCGCAACTACCGCAAAGCCACGGCCCGCTTCACCTGCTCTTGCAGCCTCGATGGAAGCATTAAGTGCAAGAAGGTTAGTCTGTGCTGCGATGGAGTTGATGGCCTCAACCTTGCCGTTGATCCTCTCAACCGCGGTACCGGTAGCGGAGATCTTCTCGGAAATCTCTTCAATGGCACGGCTCATGTGGTCAGAGGACTGTTTGAGTTTATCAAGCTTTTCAGCGCTTTCGCGGCTGTTTTCGCTCATTTCGGAAGCTATCTTTGCAACTGCCTCCGCATTGTCGTTAACGGTCTGAATATTGTCACTGATGGTAAGCGTGTTGTTATTGGCGGACTGAACTTCATCAGCCTGCTGGGTGGCACCGTTGGCGATTTCCTGAACCGCATTGGATACATCGTCTGTGGTCTGTGAGATCTGATCCGCGGTATCTGCCAGCTGAACGGATTCCTCGTTGACATTTACGGACCATTTCTTTATCTCTTTCACTATTGCGCTGAGGGTATCGATAAGAGAATTGGTCTCTCCGATAATCTCGCCGAATTCATCATTTCTGTCGGTGTGTGAAGAAACCTTTACAAATTCACCCCCTGCAAGAGCCGTGATGGATTTGTTGATCTCGGTAAGGGGACTGGTGAAGGAACGGGACATGAATACCGCTACGGCGACACCTACTACGAGTGCGATAACACCGATCACTATCATGGTGATCATGGTGGTCATTGCGGGTTTCATTGCAACCGCTTCGGAGCGAAGAGATGCAACTACCCATCCGGTAACGTCTTCCTTTACCCAGGAGATCATGCGCTTCTTTCCGTTTTCGACCGCGGTGTAGCTTCCGTTCTTTGCCCCCGACTTTCCGTCGGTGTAGTATTTGCTGGAAGCACTGTCTTCGGGTGCATCGGCCGTGATCTCATGATCGGAATTTGCGATATCCGCACCGGATCTGTCTACAAGAACGATGAGCTGTTCTTTTTCGGTAACAGCTTCCGCAAGGATCTCGTGGAAGCAGGAAAGATCGTAGTTACGCTGTACGATACCGATGACCTTTTTCCCGGTGGAGTCATAAATCGGTGTGGAGAAAGTGGATATTCTGGAACCGTTTGTCTTGGAAACGGTCATATCATTTGCGTAATCCTTGCCGGCCATGGCCTGCTTGAAATACTCTCTTTCCGATACGTCAACAAGGTTTCCCTTGGTCCTGACAAGCTGTACTCCGTCGGGGCCGGTTACGGCAATAGAGTTTCCGTCGTTGTAATTGGCTTCAACTCTCTGAAGAAGACTCAATACACGATTGTGTGCTTCTTCGGTCCTGTCGCCCTCAAGGTAGGAAACAACGTCCTGAGTTGCTGCAATTGCCTTGATGGTCTGGAAATTCTGTTCCATGGCGGTGATAACCTGCTGCTCAATCTCCTTGGCCTGAGTGGCATTCAGCTCATTGGCGCTTTTAACAGCGGAATTGATAGTGTTTACCGAACTTATCACTACCGACAAAGCAAGCGGAATGGCAACAAGCAAGGCCATTACAGAGATCAATACAACTTTAATGCTGCGTTTCTTCCCATTGGATGTACCCATAGAAAAACTCCTTTCACACTGAATAAGTGTCGTCAATTTAACACATTATACCAAATATTTTCTAAATAGCCAATATTATGTAAAGCATTTTTTTGAATTTTTTTAGGTTTTTTCAGACTTTTCTCACAAAAGCCCTTCGCCCATTTTTACACCTGCCAGAATATGGAAGTGAAGATGGTCTACAGTCTGCCCCGCGTCCTTTCCCGCATTGGAAATTACACGAAATCCCTTATCAAGTCCTTCGCTCTTTGCGATTTTCGCAATTGCGGTAAAAATGTGAGATACATACTCCGCATTTGCTTCGTCTATCTCCGCGCAGGATCTGATGTGAGTCTTGGGCACCACGAGAATGTGGGTGGGTGCCTGGGGATTGATGTCCCTGAATGAGAATACGTAATCATCCTCATACACTTTTGTCGAAGGGATCTCCCCCTTGATGATCTTGCAGAAAATGCAATCATCCTTAAGTTTTCCGGTTGCCATTTGGTTCCTCCTTGAAATATAAATTATGCCTGCAACTTCGGAGCCTTATATTTTCTCCGGCGTTTCTTGGTATTTCGACGCTTTTTAAGGCCCCTCGAAACCCTGTAGGCATCAATTTCTTCTTTTATTTTGTCGTAGTCGCGTTCGAAAAGTTCTTCGCTTATCTGTTCATCAAGAAGCTCCTTCGGAACGGCCGTCAATATCTGATTTTGCACGAAGGCCTTACTTTTGTAAGCATAGGCCTTCAGTCCGTTCTTTTCCTGAATCCGGTTAAGTTCAGGCCTCCAGAGGATCGAAAGCTTGAGGGCGGGGTCGGCTTCCGGATTGGCCTTTGCCTCCCGGAGCATGTAAAAATCAGGCTCTCCGTTCTCGATATCCACCGTGACGATCCCCCAGTCCTCCGGCACATGTTCGCTTATATGATGTGCATGGCTTGCTCCCACCACCACAAAATTATAATCAAAAAACCGGCTGTAGTCCTTTACCTGTCTTGAGAGGCGGGCGTATGTGTCGGCGTCCGACTTAATCTCGATACCGCACACGGCCTTCGGTAACACCATCACCATGTCGGCCCTTGAGTTTCCCATGCGCTTTTCTTCGATGATTCGGGACTTTCCGAAGGTTTCTTCTAAGAAAAAGCAGAGGGGCTCGCGAATATCTTTGTCATACAGAACTTTCGGTTTCGGCTTCTTTGCCGTTTTAGCTTTGGTTTTAGTCTCGGCCTCAGCCGCCATCTTCGAAGTTTTCTTGGTTTTGGGCTGAGCGGCGCTGCTTTTTATTGTATCATCTTTCAATTTCATAATAGGCAAAATTTCTCGACCGCAATATATTGTGTGAAAATTTAAACGCCCTCAAAATCTGCGTTCTTACTAGATTATACGACATTTTTCTTTGTTTCTCAAATAATTTGTCTATACATTTTGATACTTTTTTGCTAAACTGTATTCATAAATTTCATTCCCTATGGGAGAAGGAGGATATTTTATGGGTAAGTTTGTGTTGTCAGAAGCTAAAACAGGCTTCAAATTCAATTTGGTTGCAAGTAACGGCGAAACCATCGCAGCCGGCCAGGTTTACAAGTCCAAGGCTACCGCAAAGAACGGTATTGCCAGCGTAATCGCAAACTCAGCCGTTGCCGCAGTTGAAAACCAGACGGTTTCAGGTTTTAAAGCAGAATCCAACCCCAAGTTTGAGGTTTATAAGGACAAGAAGGGCGAGTTCCGCTTCCGTCTTAAAGCAAGAAACGGCCAGATCGTTGCAACCGGCGAAGGCTACACCAAGCTTGACAGTTGCTTAAAGGGTATCGAATCCGTCAGAAAGAATGCAAAAGACGCAAAGATCGAAGAAAAGAAAGCAAAATAGCTTCCGGCAAAAATTCAGGGCGCGGTTTTAAACCGCGCCCTTTTATTATTTTGCCTTACGTGCCCCGCAAAGAGCGGCAAACAGCATGAACAAAAGCAAATAACCCGAAATCATAAAGTACAGGGAAAAAGGATCGGGCATTGCGATAACCGTCGCAATCAGAAGAACCACTGCCGCCAGGTGCAAAAATCCCACTCCGAGTTTTGTCTTATCGCGCCTGACAATACAATCCGCAAGTCCCTTTACAAACAACGCAAGGTTACCGAAGAACATGAGAAAATATGCGATCATATACATATTCCCCAGGTGCCAGAACTTTGCAAGAGCGTCCGCCGTTCCCCTGAATCCTTTGTAAACCGGGAGTTTTTCGGTAATCCCTTTAATAAGTGCCGTATGTCTGTTCCCGAACATGTCGGCCTGTCCCGAATCCCAACCGCTATATTCCCACCAGCCGATATCGTGGCTCTCGTCGGTGTATTGTTCAAATCTGTAGAGATGCTTGTCCGAAAGAGCAACCACTACGGAATCAAGGGTTATCTTCGCCATCAGTTTAGGATTGTGCAGAAGGATGCTCCGATAAGCCTTGGTGTATGCTTTTCCCTTTTCCCCCGCCATGGACTGGTTCATGTCCGCGTGTCCCAAAACACTGTAATTGTAAATGCGGTAACCGTACGTACCGTACTCGGCTATGGCGCTCACGGGAGTCACCGCTTCTATGGCGGCAATATCCTTTTCAACGCCTTTGTAGGAAAGATTCGCCTCACCCGAATTAAAGATGATCTGCAGGCGTCTGAAGGAATTCATGATGGAATAATCTTCCCCATAATACTTGATGCTTCCGATCTTCTGTGGAGCATAGAACAGCAAAAAGCACCCCGCGAACACCCCTATCCTTCCGAGGATCCCCTTTACGCTTCTCTTTCCGTGGAAGATCACGTAAATTCCGTAAAGAAGGACTGCTATCACCAGTCCTTCGCTTCGATACACGGAAAGGAACGCTCCGAATACCGCCAGGAAAATATCCTCTTTAAGGCTTCTTTCCCGGTTTTCGAGAAAATCAAAGAAAATGTACGCCGCGTAAATAAGCGCCAGAATGATGTAGATCATTATTCTGTGGCCGTAGGACATGACCTCGAAGGTCGAAGGAAGAAGAAAGATCAAAAATACAAGAAACCTTAACTTCCCACCCTTTCTTTTTGCTCTGAAATATATGTATGAGACCATATATACAAAGCCGGTCCACTGGGTAAGGGTTATCATAAAATCAAGGGGCAGTACCAGAAGTGTCGCTCCGTACAGCACGCTCTGATAGATGGAATGCCAGTAATCAGGCACCAGTCTCACGGCATAGGAATAAGCAACCATGTTATCGTCATGGTCGTAGCCCGCGATCCAGGTAAACACATTGGGCCAGGAAAGCATCACAACAAGCCCGCCCAGCACAAAAATCCCGATAAATATCAGGTATTCCTTTTTGAAGTTATTTAAAACCCTGAAAACAAGCCGCCAAAGAAAATATATAAGCAGCACTGCGAATGCTTCGGTCAAAGCAAAGGTCATCACCCGCTCAAAGCCATCGCTCACAAAGGAATCCATCGCCTTCGTACCGACGGGATCGACCCCAACGTTCTTAATAACTCTGCCTGCCCACAGAAACGTACAAAGAATATGTACGCCCGTTACAATGTATCTCGTTCTTTTGTCTTTAATAAGTTTCTTTATCAGTTCCACAATATGCACCATCCGTTAAAAATCATTATATAAAAAAGCCGTTCAAAGTGCAATTGTTTGAAAACGGTCGCATGCGCCCGGTTGTTGAATTGCTAATAACTATTTGATATAATGTACGATGGATTTTTTCGGAAACATGTCATCATCAATTTTTCGGGTATACTGCCCGATTATGAGGATAACGCCATGGCCAATGATCTGTCGAACAAAGGCATATCAAGTCTCGAGCTGGAGCGAAGCAGATACTCTCTTATGCTCCACATTACAAAGGACGTATTTTTTGAATACAACTGCGACACCGACGAGCTTCTTGTCTTCAACTCCCCCATCAGGGGAAGGGATGCCGCCAAGGTGCCGGGATTTCTTAAATCTGTTGAGGAAGGGACTACCAAATTAAGTCCCGACCTGATCCCCGTCAAGTCTCTGCTTTCCTGCAGGAGCGAAACGCCGTTCTCGGAAGAACTGCGCCTCACCATGCCCCCCGATTATACCACCCAGTGGTACAGGGTTACGGTCAAATATTTTGCTTCGGCAAACACCGTTATCGGCAACATCCACGACATTAACAAGAACAAGGAAGAAGTAGCGCAGCTTAAAGAAAAGACCCTCATCGATCCGCTTTCGAAGGTCTACAACAAGTCTGCCGCCATCGAAAAGATAAACGATGCTTTGTCGGCCCACGTTAAGGGTACCAAGTGTGCCTTTGCCGTCCTTGACATCGACAACTTCAAACGCGTAAACGACACCTTCGGCCACCTTTACGGAGATGCCGTTATTTCCATGGTTGCGGGCAGCATAAAGAACCTGCTGGACCCCGATGACATCATCGGCCGTTTCGGCGGTGACGAGTTCTTTATCTTCATCGACAAGACCGACGCAGAGGCTGTCGAAGCAAAATTTGAAAGCATAAGGGCCACTGTTTACAATATGGGCGCAGAAACCGAAATGAGCATCAGTGTCGGCGCCACTCTGGCAAGCGGCAAATGCAGATACGAGGACCTTTTCAAGCAGGCCGACAGTGCCCTTTATACCGCAAAGAAAAACGGCAAGAACCGTGTGGAATTCTTCGACGGGAACTATCACGACGAGACCATCTCCTACGCGGATAACCCTGCCGATAACGAAAAGCCCGGCAAGGAACACTCCATCACCGAGACTGTTCTGGAGATCGCTTCCAAATCAAAGACCTCCGAAGCCGCCGTGCTCACCATTATGCGCCAGGTTGCGACCCTTATGAATCTTGACTGTGTTGAGGTTCTGTTCTACGACGTGGAAGAAAACCGTGCAGACCTGCTTTTCCAGTATTACAGGGAATTAAACGGCAAGTTTAACGTAACTGTCAGCGACAAAAAGAAGGGCTACTACGCCCACGAGGACATGGTGCTTTTCAAGAGTCTTCTCATGAAACACCAGTGTATTGTTTACACCCCCAAGTTCAAGGAGCAGTTTACTCCCAAGTTCAGGCAGGTGCTTTCCTACTCCGACGAAATGTCCCTGGTTTACGTCTCCAACGTTACCAAATTCGACGGCGTATTCTGCGTAATGTCCTTTAAGGATTTTGATAAATCGAGACTTTGGACGCCTCAGGAATTAAAGGATATCCTGGACGTCGAAAAGATCGTTGCCATGCACCTTAATTCCGCATACACACTTACAGCCCGGGAGAAAACCCTTGAAAACAAACTTTCCTTTATGGAATCGGGTGCCTTCACCATATCCCGTTTCTACGAGGAATCCGGTAAACTTACCCAGAACGCCTATCTGAACGAAGGCCATCTTGCGGCTGTCCACTACACCATAAAAAACTACTATCCCGCCATGTGCAAGTACGGAAGAGAGAAAGTAAACACTTTCGTAAACGGCTTTATCCAAAGCCTTATTTCCTTCCATGACTCTTCCCGTATCGTTGCCCAGTACACGGACATCAGCAACATTATCGTTCTTATGGGCTGTGAAGACATAAAATCCGCCATGGACGATCTTCTTTACGAAATGAACACATATACAAAAACACAGCCCGAAAACGGATTCGGGCTGGTAATTGAAGCTGCCGTATGTCTTTTCGATGCGGGCATGATCATCGGCGATGCCATAGACGCCGCCCGCACCGCCAGTCTTTCTTTGAACACCAAGGAAAACGCCATCGTGGAAGCAAAGTTCGTTCCTATAGTGAAATGATCATTTATACAGGGCGTTTAATTCGGCCTGTGCTTCGGGATAAAGATCGGCATTTCTGATCTGTTCGAGCGTGTAGGTGCCGTCCGTTTTAAAAACGTATCTGGTGTAGCCCTTTAAGAGCTTGTCGCCGATACCCTTCGAAACAACACTGTAGCCCGAATATCCGCTCGGAGCGTTGTAAGAAAGCACAACACCCTTATACTTTAACACGAAATCATTTACATGGTCGTGTCCGCTGACGAAAAGGTCCGTGGACCCGGCCTTTAATATTGCGTCAAAGAAACCGCTGTTGTGTCCGGAACAGCAGATGACTTCACGTCTTAAGCCCATGATGATCTCATCGCCGTCAGCATCGGGTTTTCCGTACTCGGGGATGGTCTCGTGCATGGTGCCTTCACCTACGAGTTTATCGTATGCTATCTTATATTCAGGAAGCGGGATGTGGTCAAGAACCACTGATTTTACGGGCGCTCCGTTGATTCTTTCGATATCCGCAACCGTCTCAAGATACCAGGTAATCTGGCTGTCTTTAACGTAGTCGTAGTCGTTATGGTTCTTGTCGGTAAACTCTGCATCGTATTTTTGCATATCTTCGGCCGTCATAGCATCGCCGCCGTCGATAAAGAAAATGGATCTCGTAATCTTGCCCTTTGAATCCATCAGGTTAATCACGTGGTTTCCGTTACCCCAGACAGTTTCGCCTGCGGAGGTTTTCTTTGTGTCGGCTTCCATCAGACAGTGAGGATATTTTGAAAAGATCTTCACCATCTGCTCTCTGGTGATGCTCCAGGCGCTGTCTCCTTCGTGGTTTCCGAGAACACAGTCCCAATAAACCCCGAGAGACTCCATTACGCGGCAGAACTGTCGCGTACGGGGGCCGTTCATGGGGCCTGTAATATTATCTCCCACAAAAAGCACCAGATCAGGCTTTTCGTAAACAATATCACGGATCAGGTAATCCATGGTGTATTGCGGTTTTAATGGCTTCGCATCAAGGTGCGTGTCGGTAAAGGCCATAACCTTAAAGGGCTCGTCGGTCACATTTCCCGAAGAATCCTTCTTTATAAGCGTCGTATAGCCGTTTGACTTAATGACTTCAACGTTGTAATCGGGATTTTTCTTTATCTCCGATCTGTTGATCTTGTAAGTAACAGGCAGGTTAATCATAAAAATAATTCCTCCGATGGCTGCGAGCCCCAAAAGGGCACAAATTAGCGTGGGTAATACCTTCTTTTTCATCCGCACCTCCTTGTTTTCATCGTAACAGTTCAGGGTACTTCTCCTCAAAGATCTCGTGAAGCCGCTTAAACTTCGGTTTATACTCCATTCCGTCTATAAAGAAACCGCCTTTGTACTCAAGACACGCGCTGTAAAAACTGTAGTCCACAGCACCCCTCTTTTCGTCAAAGATAAGTTTTCTTTTCTTCATGAGCTCCTTAAACTCCGGGAAATCCATCGTATTGTCCACTTCAAACACATAGAAGTGGAAGCCCTTTTTCTCGTTTATAAGGTCGTATTCGAAGTTGTAAAGGCCTGCCGGGATCTTTTCGTCCTGGTACAAAGCAACGTCCTTCTCAAGGCTCTCTTTTGCAGGCACAAAATGAACTCCGGGATTGGTCCTTACGCAGACATTGACCCCGGAAACCGTGCCCATCAGAATCCCTTCCGAAAGCTGCGACAGGTCTGTTTCGTCAAAAAGACCTGTAGGGAAGAAAAGGTGCGTCTTTTTAAGCCCGAAGCGGGCGTGTTTTACGTCGAAAATGCAGGCTGCGAAATTTCTGTAGGCCGCAGCTCTTGAAGCGGCCGCGCTTCCGATCCAGTAACCGGGGGAACCGGTCTTTCCCATTTCGTGGAAAGGAAGGGTCGCAAACAGGCTTATATCGTGGGAAAGGTTCACAGCAAGCGGATTCTGCTGATAAAGCACCTGTCCCACCCTGTAATCGTAGGCGGCAGAAACGGAATAGTTACGATCCGTATAGGTGTAGATATTTCCTTCCTCCATGGAAACGCCGTCAAAACCGATGGGGACAAACCTCTTTATGAATTTAAGAATTCCGGTCTTATAAAGAAATGGCTTTCCGAAAGGCTTTAAGTCCTTTAACATTCCGTCGTCTATAAGCCCCGTCTCGCAAAGATATCTTATGTTGTGCGAAATAACGCGATGGTCGGAGATTGCTCCGGCCATAAAGGCGTAACGGACATTTCCGTGGCTGTATTCGGCAAAACCTTCTTTGCCGTAATCATCGATGTTTATACCCTCCTTAAGAAGGGTTTCCTTGGCTCCTTCAGAAGGGAGTCTGAGCATACTTTCGGGAATCTCGAAAAGAGGATTTCCCTGCTCATCCTTTGCATGAAGAAGGTCGATCATACAACCTTCTTTGTCCTTGAAAAGGAGCATTTTTTCGCCCAGCATCTCGCGGATCTGGGGTTCAAGATAATTTCCGTGGGTGGAAGAAGTCTTGTTGTCGACATAGGCTCTGGCACAGCAGGGGTTGTACATGTAGCCGTTATTGTACACGGTCTGGGAGAGGATATCGTAAACAAGCATGTAAAGAGCCGTCTTTGCGGATTTTCTCACGGACTCGTTCTTTGCAAACTGAACGATGTTCGCAAGGCCCGCCATGGTTTCCGCGTAGTAGTTATTGCTTCCCCACTCGCAAAAACCGTATTTGAGCATATGCGCAAAGCCTCTTTCCAGATTTTCGACGGCATGGGCGCAGTGATATCTTCCGTCTTTCCCGTCCGCAAAAACCGCATCCGGGTGCTTTTCCGAAATGAGCAGTTCGTTGCCTGCCGTATACAGCCTGTGATTTTCGGTCCAGGTGCACATGCTGTGACCGCCGCAGTCGTCGTAAGGGAAGGCGAGAAGTTCGGTGAGTATCTCGTTATAAAGTTCCGGCCCCAGTTCTTTTTCATATTCGCAAAGAGATCTGACAAGGTAGGCTGCGCGAAAATCCGCGCAGTCCTTCCTTGCACGCACATAATTAAGCAGGTTTTCGATAAGGGCGCGTATGGTCTCAGGCTCACGGCCTCCCTGGTAAATATACTCGATAATGTTTGATGCCATCAGGCCGTTAACGCTCTTATAGTTGTACTCCCGTTTTCTGTCCTTCATAAAACCGCCCCTTTATATGTAGCCCGTATACCGTTATTGTTTACATTCCCGTGGAAACATGGCCGTGAATGTGGTTATAGCCCGTGCCCATGAAATGCTGCATTCTGAAATGATAAGGATGACTGAAGCGCTCCTTTGTATATTCGCTCTCAACCGCTTCTTCATCGCCCCAGATACGTACCTTGCCTTCCGTGGGATAATAGGTCATTGCGGTCTCACCGGGATGATCCGCAAGTACCTTGCCGGTTCTTACGTTTACTCCGCCCGCATATCCGCAGATCTTGCCGTCGGAATCAAGGATGTTTCCTGCAAAAGGTCCGTCAAAAGCTATAAACTCATGTATTCCGTCACCGTTAAAATCGACGGGAGTTACCTGATGGCCGATGAACGGGAACGGAGACTCAAGCTGTTCACCCGTCATGGCATCAAAGTAGAAATCCGTAGGCTCGGTGTCGACTATCTCATTATTGATGAACTTACGGTTGATACGCATGGACATTGCAACCTTTCTCATGTCTTTTCCGACATTTGCAAGCCATCCGAGATGCATATGTCCGACGCTCGGAATCGCGGTCCAGATTTTCTCACCCTTTTCGTTGTAAGTTACGACTCTGGGTTCACCCTCGGTCTCGTAATCTTCGCGGCAGGTGTAGATATATTTCTTTCCGGTCTTCCTGTCGATGAAAGGAAGCACAACATCGGAATGTCCGAAGTATTTTCCCTTGTCACCGCAGAAGAGCTCGTGTCCGTCATCGATGCTCAAAAGTCTTTCACCCCAGAATATTTCATCAACGCCGTCCTCGTTAAAGTCAAGGATGGGGCAAAGGTGGCTTGCACGTGCGCCGCCGTCACCGAATGGGATCTTGATGTCCCAGCGGATCGACATGTCGGGATTGTGACCCTGAAGGTACATATCGCGGTAAGTTCCCTGTGCCGTAACAAGCACGGGTTTTCCGTGGGTGTAGCCGCCGGTGATGTAGAATCTGTAGGAATGGGACATGGTATCGTCGATGGTATTGTCGGGCCACTTCCACTGTCCGGTAGTTTCGCCGGTAAGAGGATCTATTCTTTCAAGCACTCTTGCGTTAAGGCTGAAGGGAAGATGGGGATTTAAGTTATTGAGGAAGAATATCTCGTCAACGCCGTCCCCGTCAAGGTCGAAGGAAATAAACGGAGCGTACCAGACACCGGGGATAACTCCGGGGCCTAAATCTCTCGTCCACATCGGAATGCCGTCCTCCGTATAGAGGCTCATCTTAAGTGTGTCAGTCGGGAAGTCAAACTCTTCCGGCCACGGGTCGATGTTTCCGTTTCTTGAATAAACAAAAAGAATTGCATTGCCCCTGTCTTTTCCGAGTGATACGGGGATAGAACGCATCTGTGCGAGAGGCATCCCGAAATCGTATTCCTTCAAGCATTTTATTTTCATATGTTCACTTCTCCTTTTATTATACACGCCTCTTTAAGGGGCGTTAAGTTGCATATTGTCGATGTGTGTCAAATACTTCGTCAGTCAAGATAAATAGGGTTCGTGTATGCGCTTCTGCCCGCCGCATCCATAACTTCCGCACGGATAAGCTTCTCGGTGCCTTTAAGTTTGGTCACAAATTCGGTCACGTGACGCCCAAGTTTCCTCTGGTAGGTCCTGAAATGGCCCATCATCCAGATTCTTTCGCAGGGGCTGCAGAGGATATGTACCTCGTCTCCGTCAAGGTAAAAATCATAGATCGAAGGGCCCGTGGAAGTGTAGAAGCTTCCGGTAAACAGAGCTTCCATGATAGCTTTGGGAGAGCGGTCTCTTGCTTTTACCACCGTAAAGCCGCCGAAGGAATCGCTGTACTGGTCATCGATGGGCGCATGGTTGTGGTTGTCATCGCTTCCGGTTCCCCAGAGTTTAACGCCTCTGTTGAGCATTTCGGACCAGAAGACGGTTCCGTCGCCCGTATTTTCAAGCCACTCGGTGCCGTAGTTGATGATTTCAACCGCATGATAAGGATTTTCATCCTCAATTTCGGGGCTTGTAAGGAACGACCAATGCGGGTGGTTAAGCTGTACGAAAGCACCCTTCTTTCTCATATCATAAAGAAACTGTGAGCAGGTCTTACCGTTTCTCTCACCCATATGTGTCTTAAGCGAAACCTTGGTGTTAGGCTCTATGCCTTCGATGGAATCCTCCCAGAGAAGGTGAAGGTGGATATCCTTCTCGTCCGTGGCATTTCCGTAAAGTTCAAAGCCCTGGATCAGCGTAAACTTGTCATCCGTGTATTTTCTGGTGTCGGAGTAAAAATCGTGATCCGAAATCGCCATAAAGTCATACCCGTGATGTTTATACGCGTCTATCATTTCTTCGACGGTTAGACTCCCGTCGGAATTGGTGGTGTGACTATGCAGATTTCCCTTTAACCATACTGCATTTTCGTCATTCAAAAATGTTGTGCGTATCATCTCTCCCTCCTGTACTAATTGGTGCTTGTGTAAATTTTTAACACGTGTTAATATTTACTTGATAATATTACTCCACTTTGGTAAGATATGCAAGACGTTTTTAATAATAAAAGCACATAACTTTTATTGGAAAAATTACGAAAAGAGGAAACTGAAATGAGTATTGAGGTAAAGGGAAACAAAACTACGGTTGATCGCGAAAAATTACTCAACGAATTAAGGGATGCATGCAAAAGCGTTGCGGCTAAAATTCCCGCAGATTCCGTATCAAACGTAGAAAAGCTTAAAAAGATGTACGAAAACTGTTTCATGGATACGGCTGAGCGAACGTTACTTACCCCCGGAATGGTTAGTGAGGACGCAAAGGGTAACAAAAAAGAAGTATCCGATGAAGTATTTATCATCACAGGCGACATACCCGCGATGTGGCTTAGAGACAGTAGTGCTCAGGTAGCGCACTATATAAGTTTTGCGGGAAAATATCCCGAAATTAAGAAGCTTATCGAAAGTCTTGTCAGAAGACAGCAGATTTGCATTTTAAGAGACCCTTACGCAAACGCTTACCTTGAGTGGAAGGAAGCAAAAACTCAGTGGGATATCGACGATTGCGGTCTTGTAAACGGAGACTGGGAGCGTAAATACGAGACAGATTCCCTTAGCTATCATCTGATGCTGCTTAAGCAGTACGTAGATAATACGGGTGATTTAACAATTCTGGATGAGACGACTGCGAAGGTTATCGGAATCATCCTTGATACCTGGAAAAAAGAAACCAGACATTTTGAAGAGTCCGATTATCACTTTATCCGCCAAAGACACACGGGTGAAACGGGACTCCCCAATAAAGGTAAAGGCGCTCCCGTAGCCTATACCGGCATGACCTGGACCGGCTTCAGACCCAGCGATGATGCCTGCGAATACGGCTACAATATCCCCGAAAACCTCTTTGCGGCTAAGACGCTTGAATATGTTTCCGCTTTAGCCGATAAACTTGCTGCAAATTGCGAAGCTCTTGGTGTAGACGCAGGACTTGTTGATAAGTTTGCGGGCCTTAAGAAAAAAGCCGAAACCCTCCGCGCTTCGATATTAGATGGCATCAAAAAACACGGAACGGTTACCCATCCCGTGTTTGGCGAAATCTATGCTTATGAAACAGACGGTCTCGGAAATCATCTTATGACCGATGATGCCAATGTTCCGAGCCTTCTCTCGCTTCCGAAGTTAGACGTACTTCCGAAGAACGATCCGATTTACTTAAATACAAGAAACCTCTTACTCAGCAAAGAAAATCCTTATTTCTACGAAGGAAAGTTTGCAAAGGGAATCGGAAGCCCTCATACTCCCGCAGGTTACATCTGGCCCATCGGACTTATCATTCAGGGAATGACGGGGTCTGACAGAAAGGAACAGATGTGGCTGCTTGAAACGCTTATAAATACCGATGCAGACTGTCTTGCAATGCATGAATCCTTTGATCCCGATGATCCCAAGAAGTTTACACGTTCCTGGTTTGCATGGGCAGATTCACTGTTTGCGGAATATGTAGCAATGCTCTTTGCATCTTTATAGTCTTTTACAGGCCGAGAACTCTCTTGAAGACATTGAAACAATCAAGAATATCTCCGCCGTCGATACATTCTTTTTTGAAACTTGGGCCGAAGCCGATGAATACCGGTTTCGGTCCTTTGTTTGGAAGGTGACCGTGTCTTGAATGTCCGAGACCTTCCGAAACCGGAGGATTTTCGCGGATCAACGGTTCTGTCCAAGCATCCTCAAACGAATAATCTTCTTTTGCTTCCAGTACGTATGAAAACTTACCAAATAAGCCAAAACGCTTCTTAGCTTCTTCTGTCGTGATATACGATTCGATTCCGCAGGTATTTTCTTTAATCCATTTATCAAGAAGTTTCTCGGTTCTTTCGCGGAGTGCCTTATCTTCAGGGTTTTTAAGATATAAATGGCAGGAAAGGTCGCAGCTTTGAGCGTAAACATCCCAGTCTTTAACATTTCCGTTTGCGTCTAATCTGATAAGACCCTCTTTAACCAGAAATCCGTTTAAGTTTACAAAGTACTTGTAGGGTAAATGTCCGTGATCGCTTAATACGATAAAGTCCGTATCCTCGTAAATACCCGCTTCTTTCGTGGCTTCCACGATTCTGCCGACCCATTCATCACTTTTCTTAACTCCTGATTTAACAAATTCAGAAAACAGCCCGGTTCTGTGTCTTTCGCTGTCAACAAAGCCCGGATGCGTGAGCAAAAGGTTCGGTTTATAAGTCTTGATAATCTCGCAGACGCAATCGATCTGAACCTCATCTTCGATTGGATGAACAAGTTGGCTGCCGTGTTTTGCTACAGCACGCCCAATCATATCAATAAGACAGGGTGTGGTGCCCACAAGTTCACAGGCTTTCTTCCAATCTCCGCCCGCCTCTTTCATATCCCTGTCCATGATCTCGGGATGAAGATAATCAATATATTCATTTCCGTGGGCTGTCACGGGCCATCTGCAGGAAGCGGTGGTGAGTCCGGCTCTGTGAGCAAGCTCAAAAATCGTTTCGCAATTGATTTCCGAATACTCATTAAACCAGGGCATGTCATTGTCGCCCGGTGTAAATCTCGTATTCCCTGTAACCCCCGTAATTCCTGCAGGTTGTCCCGTTATAATGGAGGCGTGAACGGCATGTGTCAGAGTTGGATAAATCGTGATTATATTTTGGGTATAGGATCCGTTTTCGATCATAAGCCTTAAATTAGGCAGTGCGGTTAAATCCGCCAGATCCTCGCCTACCAAGGCATCCACGCTGATGATGATAAGATGTTTTTTGCTCATAGTCTTTTCCTCACGTAAGTAAATTTTTTGTCTCCGAATACAAGCGTTTTTCCGTCAAAACGGATGGATATGCTTTTGACCCTTTCTTTGAATCCGGCAAAGGTTTCACGGTCGGAATCCGAAAGTACCGCGATCCAGAACACCTTTCTTCCCCTCTGGATAAGATCCGGGCTTTTATTTTCAAAGTCGTTCCTTCCGATCACCGCGATATAGCTTGCGCCCGCTCTGGCAAATACGTAATTTCCGTCAAATTCGGTCTCATCGTATCTTGAAGTGTCAAAATACGCATGTGTGTAGGGAATGACCTTGCAGGGCGCAAAATACCCCCGTATCAAAGGAAGCCTGTAGATCATCATGACCGTGTCCTTTATGGCAGTTGCCGCAGGAGCCGTATTATAGCCTCCGAAATACGTAGGGGCGCCCACTTCGTCAAAGGGATAATCGTCAGGCCCCTTCCAGTCCCTTAAAGGATGATTTATAAAGAAAGGCGTCTTGTTATCGAGAGTAACGGCCAGTGTGTTTTTCTGGGCCCCGAAGGAACCGGGGAAATAGTTTTCCAGCACGCTGATCTTATAGTGACGTGTCCTGATCATATGTATATCCGCACTTTCCAAAGACATACCGTTCTGGAAATAGTTAAAAAGCCCGGAAAACAGCGGCATGAATCCAAGGTGCCTGTAAAGCGGACTGTCCAAAAACCTTAACCAGTGCAGGAAATCATGGTGCCAGAGTTTGTTTTTGACTATCATTCTGTAGGTCTGATTGATTATATGTCTGTTTGTAAGGGCCCCCGACCCAAGCTGCATCATCAAGGAACGGGTATCGCACTTCAAAAGCCCATGTTTCTTGTAATCCTTGGTATCAAGACCGAAATGTCTGATTTCATCGATGTTTGCAAAAGCATTCTTAACAGTTTTGTCGGGCACCGAATAGTAACCCTCGCTTACAGCCTTCACAAAGAGCGTTGCAGCCTTTCCTCTCTCGAAAACAAAAGCCGTGGGATCGATAAAGGCAGTGGTGGTAATGATAAAGGAATTCATGGATCGATCCGGCGTTCCCGCAAGATTCCCCGGGTAATCTCTTCCCGAAGCGTTTATGAAGGTATGCTTAAAGAACCCGAAGGCATAGCATTCCATAAGCATGTCAAGAGCCTCTGCGGCGCTTTTCTTTAACCCCGCATCTCCGTGAATCACCAGGGCCGAGAGTGCCGCCACATCTATGGGAAGATAGTTACTCGACATAAACTCGCTGAATCCGAATTCTTTTCTCAAAGAAAACCAAATCTCAATCCGCTGCTTTGCTCTCTCAACATGTTCTTTTCCCGACTTTAGATCGCACAAGAAACAAGCTTCCGGAAACAGAAGTCCCGCCATATACTCCACCACCGCAAAAGTGATCTGGTGGTTTTCGGAGTAATAGCACATACTGTCCCTTCGACTGTCTGTGATCCAAAAGTTAAATCCTGTAATACACTTTTCAATTTTCTTAAAAATGGCGGGATTACGGGAAAGAAACTCCCTCGTCTCAAAAGAAAGATGCAATAATTTCAGAGCCTTGAAATCCGCACAGTCATTTTTATCATCGATATTTTCCACGGGCGCGGCAATCGCGCGCTCATAAATATCGGGCGTTATATCCTTATAACTGTAGGGAATATCAGGGTTTTTCATATCTTTGTGATCCGCTACCCAACACAGATCGTCAAAGAGGCTTAAATCATATTCTTTTTTGCTGCGTCTCGGGAAAGACTTTTTAAGCTTCCCCAAGGCACAGCTTATAACCCAATCAATCATTTCTCAAAAACGCTTTCTGTAAATCTATTCGCCGTTTACAGCAGCATCGAGCGCTTTAACGGCAAGTGTCATATCAAATAATTCATCAAAGGACTTTCCGGTAGAAGAAGCGTACGTATCATATGCCTTTTTGCATAGCTCGTAGCCTTCGCCCTGTCCGTTTCCAAAGTCCTTAAACATCTCAAGCATTTTCTTTGCGCCATATGCGGTGAAGGGCTCGCTTGTAAGCTCATCCTTGTTTGAAAGAGAGTATACTGCGCAGTACTGCATGGTTTCTGTGTACTTTGCCCAGTCTACGTCTCTTACGCCCTTCATGGACGAAAGCGCATCCGCGTAGCTCATGCTCATATGAGTGGCTCTGTAGTCAGCACTTAACGCCAGTCCCTGTAAGAACTTATATGAATAATTCGGCGCGTCGGTTAGCCAAGCATTTCTAGCCACCCAAACTCCCTTTAACTCTCCTCCTTCGGTAAAGCAATCAGGGAAAACGACCGTCAAAGCATCATCTTTCCCGATCATTCCAAGATCCTTAACAGGAAGATAAGTAATATCTATCGCGTGATTGTCGGTACGCACTCTGTCTACAGCCTCTTCGGAAGACTTTGCAAAAAGCACGTAGGTTGAAATCTTCTTAAATCCGTTCGCGACATTTGTCAGATATAAGCTCAAGCCCTCGGTCGACATGTTTACGCCGACATTTACGTATTTATTCTCTTTTCCGCAGCCGGGCAAAATCGCAAGCATCATTACGATGATTAAAGCAAAGCTCAGTCGTTTCTTCATGATTCTTTGCCTCCTTCCGTTTTATGCGCCGCGTCCCACTCAGCTTGTCTCTCCGCCCTCATAGCGTATAGTTCTTCAAGCATCTTTTCTTTACGCTTACCCGTATAATTATCAAAGGACATTATGATTCCGGGCACGATATTGCCAACGATTCCCGAAACCGTAATGAGGTAGAATATGCCGTTAAGGGTCTGAGTGGACTGTACCACCGAAATCGTGGTATTTCCGAAGGATTTAGCACTCACATAGCCGATTACAACAAGTCCGAACGGGAAAAGCAGGCTCTTCCAAAGGCCGCTGAGTCTCGTGGCCGTGGAGCGAAAAGCAAAGGTCATTGCCTCACTTCGGACAGGCTCTCCGTACTTTTTCCAGGTCATATACTCCATGTAGTCGGTTGAGTCAGCAAGTAGTATTTGTCTCGAAGACGACATGGCGCCGTTGGGAAGTCCCGCAAGACCAATCAAAACTGCAACAAATATAAGCGACTTGTATCCGACAAAGAAGAAAAGCACATACAAAAGGCCCGTGTAGAAGTAGCCGTACATTATGATGTCTCTTGAGGATAACTTGTTTCCGATAAAAGGAACCGCCGCGATACCGCAATAAGATAATGTGGCCGAGATCGTTCCCGCCACAGACGCCATCCAGAAAGCGCTCAGGGTTTCCAGATAGAAATAAGCAAGTCCCGAGTAGCAAACCTGTCTCACGGAATCGACTATCTGCGAAAGGATCAGGCACCACATGGGGCGGTTTAACATTATGGCCTTAAAGTTCATGGTCACGGGGGCCTGTTTACGCCAGGGAGCCGCAGTTTTCTCGGTAAGGGTAAAATAGGGAATGACCATGAGACAGAAACCCACAATACCGAAGAACAGTGCGAAAAGGAGGTAAATCAGAGCTTCTTTTTCCATGTAGATCGCCACAAATACGGGTATAAGGCCGCTGGGAAGCATGCCGCCCAGAGTCGAAGCAAACTGAGCCACGGTGTAGAAGTTCTTTCTGTCCTTCGGGTTGGTGGTCATTCGTGCCGAGATCGTCGACAGAGACATGTCGTAGAATCCGTCGGCAACAATGTATATGAGATAAAAAACAAAAACGTAGACGATACGTGCCGTTAAGTTGATCTTTGGTACAACAAACAAAAGAACGGACGAAACCGCCAGGGGCAAGGGCATTACAAGCGAAAATGCCTTGGCGCGACTTCTTCCGTTTTTTCCTTTTCTGTCCAGTATAACCCCGGCAATGGGGTCTACGATAATATTCGCAATCTTTGCCACCATTTCCAGGATGAGTACGAAGGACGCGGCGATGCCCATGAATCTTGTGAGAAACAAAGTCAATGCATACGCTTCAACGTCCTGTGCCATGGAATTACCCATGATCCCGGCAGAGAAACCGAACTGTTCTTTCATGGTAAATGTGGGATTGTGAACAACCTTGCTCCAACCCGTCTTTACCTTCTTAAAGAAACCGACTCTGCCTTCGCTCATCCTAAATCTCCCCCCGCCATACAGGCAATTTAAAACGGTGGCTTAGATCAGATCTCAATGCCCCATGCCGTAAATCCTTCGATCATGGCAAGCAAAGCAAGAGACTGACCGTAATGCATTTTTACAAGGGGAATATCCTTGTAATGCTGCAATGTTCTTCCTACATTGGTTCCGTAAGATACACGGGCAAGTTCCCCGTTCTTATCGATGTTTGATACAACGGCTTCCAAAGCCTTGCTTCCGCATTCTTTGTAAGAACCGTCAATGTAGCCCATCCTGATACCCTTTAAGATCCCGTAGCAGAAACCTGCGGTAGCGGACGCTTCAAGGTAGGATGTTTCGTCGTTTATAAGCGTGTGCCAGAGACCTTCTTCACTCTGATATTTCTTAAGAGCGGCTACCTGGTTCTCAAAGAAACCGAGTACATATCTCTTCTCCGCACCGCCAAATTCCATAATATCCATAAAGTCGGGGATGAAAACCGTAATCCAACAGTTTCCGCGTCCCCATAAAGCTCCGGCGAAATGATCTCTGTTGAGAAAATTCCAGCCGTGATACCAAAGACCCGTTTTCGAATCAAAGAGGTACTTTGAATGAATCAGGAACTGGTACTTGGCCTCTTCCAAATATTCCCGTCTCCCCGTCATCTTTCCGTACTTTGTGAGGAACAGAACCGTCATAATCAGCGTGTCGTCCCACAGCTGCTCATCGTTTTTAAGTTCAGCATGTTCGTGCTGGATTCCGCCTTCTTTCGTGCGCTTCATATCGTGCATGATCCAGTCGGCCCACTCGTCCATGATCTTTTTGTATTCTTCCTTAGGACGTTTCTCGTACAGGAAAGCCATAGTGAGAAGGGGACATACGGTATTTACATTTTTATCGGGCAGACCGATGTTAATTCTATCTTCAAACCATTTCTCAATCTTGTCAAGGTACTGCTCGTCACCGGTAAAATCGTAAAGCTTGTGAAGTCCGTAAAGTCCGATGCCGTGTGTCCAGTCCCAGGCGCCGAGGCTCTTTGCTTCGGCAGGCGTGCGGCCGAGGGTTTCCACAAGATTGTCGATATATTTTTGATCGATGCTGTATAAGAATCCGTAAAGATTGTTCTGAACGGCTTCAAATACTTTCAAATAGTCTTCTCTCCTCATGTCTTCCTCACAGGTAGTATTTCTTTATGATGGGAGGTGTGGCAGAAACCACACCTCCGTACATAATAACCATACTTATTTGTGGTTCTTGTCATACCATGCGGCACGTTCGTCAAGTACTTCCTGAAGGTGGTTCTCTACAAGAATCTTGTACTCCTGCTCATAAACCTTGTCGAACTGTCCTTCGGGAGCAAGCATTACCTTAAATACAAAGTCGCAGATAAGGCTCTGAAGTCCGGGTACGTATTCATCGGTTGAAAGTGCGCCGCCGATAAGCATCTTGTCATAGTAGTTGCTGTACTGAGAAGCATACTTCTGTACCACTACGTCGTGAGGAATCTCGGGATGTGATGCTTCAAGGTTCTTAACGAGGTTGTTGTATTCGAAATCGAAGTTTGCGATAAGGAATGCGTTATCGCTTGCGTCTGTAGAGGTACCTGCTTCCTTACAAGCATCACGTGATCTGCCTACGGGATTTCCGTCAGCGTCAAGATCGGAACCATAGCCGTAAACGCCGTACTTAACCTGCTTAGCATATTCTTCGGTAGAAAGGAAGTTTAAGTATTCCATAACTGCATCGATTCTGTCTTCTGCAGTCTTGGGAACGTATACATAGTGCGAGAAAGCATCCTGTGAAGGAACTTCATAAGAACCGTCCAGGTTCTCGATGCAGTCAACTTCTACCATGTGGTAGTTCTTGTCATCGGCGGTGCCGTATGCCTTGGTGATGCAATCGCTGGAACCGTTCATGATAAATCCGTACTTGCCGTTTGCAACGTTCTGGTCGTAAATGGAATCGTCGGTATCGGTTACGAAGTTGGGATCGATGATTCCGTCAAGAACGAATCTGTTGAGCTGTCTTAAACCATCCTTGTGGCCGGGCTTAAGGATCATGGTGAAGGTAGGCTCGTAAATGTAGTTATCTCTTTCATTCTTACGGCTGGTATATCCGAGAATGAAGTTGGTGAATTTACCGTCGGTGTTCTTTCCGCTGAAGCCGTAAGGGATGATATCGGGATATTTATCCTTCATGGCATAAAGAACTTTGATGAGTTCTTCTTTGTTGGTAGGCATCTTCATGCCCATACCTTCAACGAGGTCCTGACGAAGGAAGGTCTCGTGGTTCTTTCCGTGATAGGAATAAACGCCGGGAATAGCGTACTGAACGCCGTCAAACTTACACCATTCCATGGCATCCTTGTTCTTTTCAAGGTATGTCTTGTCAAGTCTGTCAAGGTAGGGACCAAGGTCTACAAGACCGCCCTGAGCACCGTAAGTACTTACACGCTGTCTGTCGTAAGTTCTGATGATATCGGGTGCGGTACCGCCAACGAGCATAACGTTAACTGCTGCGTCTGAGCCCTTACGGGGAACGGGAACATAGTTTACATGCACTCCGCGGGGTTCCATAATCTCGTTTACATAGTCAATAAGTACGTTGTCTGTTAAGGACTTGCCTGCGCCGTATTCACGTCCGCGATCGTAAACCATTACGTTGATGGTAACGATTTCCTTCGGCTTGTCATCCGTCTTGGAAACCGAAGCGGCTGTGCTTGCGCTTCCCGATGCGGGTGTTGAGTTGCTTGCGCTTGAGTTACTTGTACTGTTTCCGCAGCCTGTAAGAGCCATAGCCGTAGCGAGGAACAAAGCAACTATCTTGCTGATTCTTTTTTTCATGTTTGCCTCCCATACAATTAGTGTGTAGTTTATTTGAAACCTGCGGATTCCCGGGTCCGCAAATTGTTTCCGGGTTATTCTTTTACACCGCCGATGTTAACGCCCTTGGTGAAGTACTTCTGCACGAAGGGGTAGAAAATCAGCATCGGCACCATCGCAAATACGATTGCAGCGGACCGAACATTTTCAGGCGTTACCAGTTGTTCCTGCATTTCCTCCGCCGAGTAGTCAATGCTGATGGAATCAAGCATCAGCTTAACCTGGTATTGCAATGTGTAGAATTTGCTTCTGTTCTCGTAGTACATTACGTCCGAGATACCGTTCCATCTTCCGATGCCGTAGAACAGCATTACCGAAGATATCGAGGGCATTGAAAGAGGTGCCGCAATCCTGAACAGGCATCCCCACTCTCCGCAGCCGTCCATATAGGCTGCTTCGAAAAGGGATTTGTTTATTCCAAGGAAGAAAGATCTCAATATTATCAGGTTGAAGGGACTTATCAGTCCGGGTATTACCAACGCCCATACGGTGTTGATAAGCTTTAGATCCTTAACGAGCAGGTATGAGGGTATAAGACCCGCATCGATATACATCGTGATCGTGATAAGGATCATAAAGAACCTTCTGCCGCCAAGGTTTGATCTGGAAAGTGCGTATGCTGCAAGTGCGGTCATCAGGGTCGTAAGGATCGCGTAGCCTATCGTAAGAAATACCGAAAAGAAAAGCGAATATACGACATTTCTGTTGCTGAAGACCATCTTGTAGCCTTCAAGGGTGAATTCTCTGGGAAAGAGTTTTACCAGGCCCTTCGCGATGGCGTTCTTACCGCTCAAAGAAACCGCTACGATGTTCATCATAGGCGTTACGGTTATTAAAATGAGCAACGCACACACAATGAGCATTACAATCTGGAAAGGACTGAGCTTTTTGTCATATACCGAATTCATTACATGATGCCCTCCTCTCCGAGTTTATTGGCCACTTTATTGGCTATAAGTACCATCGCTACACAAACTACCGACTGGAACAAGCCAACTGCGGCGGCGAAGTCGTATCGGCCCGCCTGAAGACCCACGGAATAAACGTAGGTACTGATAACCTGAGAAGCGCTTTTTACCGCTACGTTTCCAAGGAGCAAAGGACGTTCGAAGCTGATGGAAAGGATCTTGCCGACGTTCATAACGGTCATGGTTACGATGGTGGGCCTTATCTGAGGAAGTGTGACATGCCAGATTCTCTTCCACCGCCCGGCACCGTCTATGTAAGCCGCATCATAAAGTTCCGTATTTACACCCGCTATGGCAGCCAGGTAAATGATCATTCCGTATCCGAGTCCCGACCAGACGCCGCTGCCCCAGTAGATCATTCGCCAGCTGATGGTGTTGGTCATAAAAGGAACCGCTTTAAGTCCGAGAGCCATGATACCGCCGTTCACCATACCTCTGGGTCCGAATACCTGGTACATGATACCGGCGATAACTACCACCGAAAGGAAGTGAGGGATATAAAGCACTGTTTCCGTGAACTTTTTGACCTTCTTATAGCGCATCTCGCTCAAGAGGATCGCGGTCACTATCGGGAACGGGAAATTGATGAGAAGTCCGCCGATGTTAAGTATCAGCGTATTTTTGATCGCCAGCCTGAACTCTCTGGCCGCAAAAGCTTCCTTGAAGTTTTTGAGACCCACCCAGGGGCTGGCCCACATGCCCTTGAAGATGTTGTACTTCTTAAACGCCACGATGGTCCCGCCCATAGGCACGTACTTAAAAAGAATGAAGTACGCGATGGGTATGACCAGCATGATGTACAACGGTATATTCCTTTTGAATCTTAGAAATGATTTTTTCTGGTTCAATGAAGCCCCCCGGTTTCCGTGAAACCATTCTTTACTATATGTTTTTTGCTTACCCGTTTTAACGTGATTTTTAACACGTGTTAACTTTGTAGGTTCATTATAAGTCTCTTTTAAGGTTTTTGCAACTGCTTTTTATAAAAAAACAAAAAACAGTTTATTTGCCGCAGCAGTAACAGCCTGTTTCCGCGGTTTTTGATACAAAGAAAAAAGAAACGGGCAATTTATATTTACCCGTTTCTTTACTCGTGTATAATTATTGTAAACTTATTATGTCTCCCAGTCTCTTCGGGAGTTTTTTCTTACACCTGTTTATTTCTTCGGAGGATTTCCGAGGGAACCTCTCTCCATGAACTTGGCGGGGAGTTCCACGTGGTTTACCACTTCTTTTCCTTCGATCATATCAATGAGCGAGTTTACGCAGGTGGTGGCGATAAGGTCGAAACCGCAGCGCATGGTGGTAAGTCCCGGCGTTAAGTACTTTGACATGGGGATGTCGTCAAATCCTATGATGGAAACGTCATCGGGAATCTTAAAGCCCAGATCCTTTAAGGCATTCATGGCGCCGATGGCCATGACATCGTTGGCGGCAAAGATACCGGTAGGCTTTTTGTTTTTCTTGTTGCCAAAGATCTTCTTTGTCTCATCGTAGGCGCGCTGTTCGTTAAAGTCGCAGTCCACCTCCACCAGCGAATCTATCTTGTTCCTGTATTTTTCCAGAGCGCTCATGACACCCTCGTGACGTCTGATGGCAGGGAGACGCTGTCTGTTACATCCTATATAAAGGATATCCTTGTGTCCGCGCTCCACCAGCTTCTCGATGGCGAAATATGCGGAGATCTGGTCGTCCATGTTGACGGCCACGGTATTCTTATAGTGGGAATCCCGCTCCTGATTAAGGAGTACGATGGGGTATCCGTGTTTACCGATTCTCTCTATATCCTCGTTGCCGGTGTTGTAACCGAGCAAAATGGCGCCGCGCACCAGCTTACTGTTAAAGATCCTTTCTATGGATTTAACATCCTTTTCCCCGTCCGTAAGATATACCAGGGTCTTGTAGCCGCGTTTCTGGGCGCTGTTGGCTACCAGGTTCACCAGTTCCGTGGCAAAGTGGGAACTGATGTCCTTGCTGGCACCGGAATAGCTTTCGGAATATGCGGAGAACAGTCCTATGATCTGCTCTTCCTTACCCACCAGACTGCGGGCCTTGGAGTTTGGTTCAAAATTGTATTCATCTATGTACTTCCGGATCTTGGCCTCGGTCTTGGGGGATACACCGCCCACACCGTTAATTACTTTAGATAAAGTAACTCTCGAAACGCCTATGATCTTTGCAAGTTCTTCTGTCGTCATCTGAAACTCCCGTTTTGAAAATCTTCCCTGTTTACATTTAAGAAACGTTTGAAACCGCTTTCGTATCTTAACATCAACGATGATATCGGTTTATTGCTCACGTGTCAAGATTCTGCACACGAACACGATATCATATTATACAACACGTGTTAACACAGAGTAAATATTCCCAAATAGAAAATTATTTGCACATATTTTGTCAAAGAAAACAGTATATAACAGTTGACAACAGTTAGGTGCTGTTATATACTGTTTACCGTAAAGGCGGAAAGATATCTGCAGAATATCTTATCTGCAAAGCGCATGCAGAGCCCGCCGATACAGGAAAGGTACCGAATATGCAAATTATAATCAACAACTCCTCCATGATCCCGGTCTACGAACAGCTTATGGCGCAGATCAAACAGGAAATCATTTCGGGATCTCTGGCTGAAGGCAGCGCACTCCCCTCTGTGCGGACTTTCTCCAATGAACTTAAGATCAGCGCCCTCACCGTTAAGAAGGCATACGACAAGCTTGAAGAGGAGGGCTTTATCGTAACCGTACACGGTAAAGGAAGCTATGTCGCAAAGACCGACAGGGAGCTGGCGGTGGAGGCCCGCAGAAAAGCCGTTGAAGAAGACTTTCTTCTTGCGGTATCAAAGGCCAAGACCGTAGGACTTACCAAGGACGAGATCCGCGATATTCTGGAGATCATCCTGGAAGAAGAATAGGCGTACAAACAAAGGAAAAACCAATGATCAAACTTGATAACCTTCAAAAAAGATACAAAAACTTTGAACTTAATTTATCTCTTGAAGTACCCGAAGGCACCGTAATAGGCCTCATAGGTAAAAACGGCGCCGGCAAAAGTACCACCATTAAAGCTATCCTCGGACTTTTAAAGCCCACCGGAGGAAGCGTTACGGTTTTTGGAAAGAACCCTCTTGAATTCACCGTCAAAGACAGGGAAGCCATCGGCACAGCCCTTTCGGATTCGGGCTTTTCCATGAACCTTACTGCCAAGGACGTTGTGGCAATCCTTTCAAAATTCTATGCGGATTTTGACAAAGAAAGCTTTATCAGACAGTGCGAGCAGGGCGGCCTTGCCCTCGATAAGCCCATCAAGGACTATTCAACGGGCATGAAAGCAAAGCTTCGCGTTCTTACTGCCCTTTCCCACAAAGCAAAGCTTCTTATTCTCGACGAGCCCACCGCGGGACTGGACGTGCTGGCCCGTGGCGAGATTCTTGACATGCTGAGAAATTACCTAGAGGAAGACAGCGAACGCTCCATACTCATCAGTTCTCACATTTCCTCAGATTTGGAGGGTCTGTGCGACGAAATCTACATGATCGATGACGGAAAACTCATTCTTCATGAGGATACGGATGTGATCATGGGTAAGTACGGAATCTTGAAACTCTCCGCCGATGAGTACGAAAAGCTTGATAAAAGCTACATTCTTGCCACCAGAAAAGAAGCCTTCGGCTACAGCTGCTTAACCAACGAAAAGCAGTATTATCTCGACAATTACCCCAATATCGTTATCGAAAACAACGATATCGACAATATGATCGTCCTTATGTTAGGAGGAAAAATAAAATGACAGGATTACTTGTAAAAGACTTTCGCCTGCTTACACAAAGAAAATCCACAGCTTTGCTTTACGTGTGTGTTGCAATATTTTTAAGCATTTCCATGGACACCTCCTTTTTGATCAGCTATTTTTCAATCGTGGGATGTCTCATGGCAATCTCCACCATCTCTTACGATGAATTTGACAACGGAATGCCCTTTATACTCACCCTTCCCGTTACCAGAAAAATCTACGCCATAGAAAAGTACCTTTTCTCCTTCCTGTGGCTCACGGGCTTCTGGTTTGCCGCATGTATCATCCAGTTTATTATGCTCACCGTCCGCAACGCCGAGTACGACGTTTTTTCAATCATCGGCCAGGACGCCATGACGCTGTTCTTCCTTTCCTTTATCATCCTTATCATGATACCCATCGACCTTAAATTCGGTGCGGACAAAGGAAGAATCGTGATGCTTATTCTCTTCGGTATCGCCATCGGAATCACCTTCCTCGGCGGAAAGATTTTAACCTTCCTTAGCGATAAGTTCGGATTCGATGCCGCAGGCATCCTTGCAAAGATCGGAAATATGCCTACTTATGTGCTGGTCGCCATAATGGTCTGCGCCTTTCTTTGTCTGACGCTTCTTTCAATGTTCATAACCGCCGGGGTCATGAAAAAGAAAGAGTATTAGACATGTTTTCGATAAAGCGTTAAAATAGCATTATCGGAGGAACAAACCATGGTTGGTGTTTATCTCAGCGGTACAGGCAATACAAGACACATTATCAATCTGTTTTTTGATGAACTGGGGGAAAGCGGCAGAGCGTACCCCATTGAAGATCCTGTGGTATCGGGGCTTCTTACGAATGACAATCTTATAGTGCTTGCATATCCCACGCAGTTTTCCAACACCCCCTACGCGATCAAGGAATTCATCGAGGCAAACAAGCCCCTCTGGAAGGATAAATCCATATTCCTGATTTCCACCATGGGTGCTTTTTCCGGAGACAGCACGGGATGTGCCGCAAGACAGTTAAAGAAGCACGGCGCTGTGATCAAGGGCGGGCTGCTGGTCAAGATGCCCGACTCCGTCTGCGATAATCACGCCTACAAGCATACAAAAGAAAAGAACAAAGAAATAATAGCGGCCGCCGACGAAAAGGTTCGCCATGCGGCCGACATGATAAAAGCAGGTAAGTATCCGAGAAACGGCTTATCGTTCTTCGATCACATCCGCGGGCTCTTCGGACAGAGGCTTTGGTTTTACAATAAAACCACCTCGTACTGCAAGGGTCCGAAGGTAAGTCAATCCTGCATCAAATGCGGTAAATGCGTTGAACTTTGCCCCATGAAAAACCTTGAAATATCCGATGACAAGCTCGTATCAAAGGGCAAATGCACCATGTGCTACAGATGCATTTCCATGTGCCCGAGAAAATCTTTGACCATCATGGGAGAAAAGATAGTTGAACAAGTGAGATACGAAAAATATGCGGACTAAAGTCCGCATATTTTTTACATTTATGGTTTCCGGCGGGTGCGCGTTCGCACATTGCCCCGCATCACTACTGCACTTTCGCAAGGGCTCCCACGGTGGCAAGCACCGAGCTTACACACACCAGAATCTGGAAGGGAAGTGCTCCGAACTTTCCGCACAAAAGCGACTCTCCGGTTTTCTTCCGCGATTGGTGGTAAGCGCAGATGATCCCGATACCCGTAAGCACCTGAATCACACTGGCAATTCTTGTAAAGCCTACAAAATCGGCAAGTCCGAACAGGGCAATGGCAAGACAGGGAAGGGAAGAAATGAGATAACTTATCTTCGTACCCCACTTGGTCTGTTCATTTATAATATCCCTAAGGTTAAGGGTATTTGCCCAGAAGGACGTGGAAAGTGCCAGAAGCGAGAAAATGTAGCCAACGATCCCTACCCAGCCTCCGAGCTTGGAAGACAGGTCCACAAGAGCTCCGTTTCCGGTAACATCACTTCCGCAGGCAAACAGCGTCATAAAAGTAATGATCAGAATAAGTCCCACATTTATACCCGTTCCGAGAGCGATCGAGGAACGGATTTTCTTTGTGTCGCCCTCCAGTCCCTTAACGACCTGCGGCACGCTCATAACAGCGGAAAGTGAAAAAGCAACCATGCTGTAAAGGGCCACGATATTCGAGGAGGCAACAAATTTGTTGCAAAAGCCGGTGTGCTGCTCCACAAGGGTTGCAACAAACAGTATTGCCATAACTATCACCATGGCAAATACCGAGATCTTCTCACAGATTCCCACAAGCTTCATTCCAAAGAGCACCACGAAAGCCGTAACTAAGTAAAAAATCAGCATTGCGGCCCAGGAGGGGATTGAAAACCATGCACAAAGCACGGCTCCTCCGCCCGTAATAAATCCCACCACATTGGAAATGACCGAAAGACCCAGAAAGCCGAAGGCCACCCAGGTGACTATCTTTTTAACCTTCCCCTTGAAAAGCTCGGCCTCTATACATTTGATGAACTGAAGACCGTTGTTGTTGTAGCTTAATTCCGCGATCATTAAATGCATAAGAAGGTTGATACAGTAACAGACTGCAATGACCCAGATTATCTCGCGCCAGGAGTTCCTGCTTGCAAGAAAAGGAACAGAGAGTATTCCCGAACCGACACCGTGCCCCACGATAATGCTGGTGGCTTCCATAAAAGTAAGTTTTGCCTCGCCTTTGATAGTTTTCATAGAGCGCTCCTTATATAGTTTTTTGCAAGAATATTATAGCATAAAATTTACTCCGCTCAAACGCCGCTCGGGCTGTCAGCATCGAAGATGCAGACAAGGCTCAAACGCCGCTCGGGCTGTCAGCATCTTCGATGCAGACGGTTAAAGCATACCCGGCAGTTTCGAATTGATACTCTCAACCAGTTTCGTGGCAAGGTCCACGATCTCGTCCACACTTTCTTTGTACCCGCCGCGGATCCACTGTTTCATCACACCCGCCAGGCCTTCGGCGATAAAATAATAGACCCACTGCTGCTTATTCTCCGGAAGCTTTGAAAAATACTTTTTGATGATGGCGAAATTGACCCCGTAGCAAAGGTCGTAAAGGTCCTTTTTAAAGCGCTCGTCCTCCATCTTCCGAAACAGAAGCTCATAAAGCCGCTGATTTTCAAGGTTCTTGTTAAGTACCAGTCTGTAAATGTCTATGAAATTAAGGTCCGTTCCGGTGCTGAGCTCGTCCTTTAACTTGGAAAGGGTCTCGGTCTCAAGCTTTGAAAGAAGATCAAAAGCGTTGTCATAGTATTTGTAGAAGGTGGCCCTGTTGATCTCCGCCCTGTCGCAGATCTCTTTCACGGTGATCTGTTCCACGCTCTTTTTCTCCAATAGATTTAAAAATTCTTCCTGAATGATGTTTTTGGTATATCTGGTTCTTGCGTCCATTCTCCGACTCCCGTCTCAAAATTTTAATGGCATAAAATATTAAACACATTTTCGAAAAGTGCTTATAAACTAACATTTCCGCGCGTATTGATGATTGAACTCAGGGTCCGTAGTGCTACAATACACTGTGGAATTTGTTCAACATGTGTTTACTATTTTAACACATGTATAGTGTAATTAAAAGGAGAATGGGAATGAAAATAAATATTGTTACGGATTCGGGCGCAGACTTTACGCCCGCAGAGTTAAAAGAACTTGCCATAACAATGCTTCCTCTCAAAGTAAGCTTTGAAGACGGAGATTATCTTGACGGGGTAAACCTCTTCCCCGCCGAATTCTACAAAAAACTCAACGCAAGTCCGAAGCTTCCGAAGACCAGCCAGATCTGCCCCTTCGAATTTGAAGAGGTTTTTGAAGAAATAAAGAAAAAGGGCGAGCAGGCCATCGTAGTAACGCTTTCTTCTTCCCTTTCGGGGTGTTTCCAATCTGCATGTATCGCAGCCGAAAACTATGAAGGGATCATACGCGTGGTTGACTCTAAGACCGTGTCCCTGGGTGAACAGATAGTGATAAAGCATGCCATCGGTCTTATCGATGAGGGTCGTTCCCTTGATGACATCGCAGATACCCTCACGGAAGACGTCAAACGCTTAAAGACCGTAGCAATGCTTGATACCCTCACAAACTTAAAGAAAGGCGGCCGCATTTCCGCCACCAAGTGTATCGCCGGAAACCTGCTTTCTTTAAAACCTTTGGTAGAAGTTATAGACGGTGCGGTTGAATTCTTAGGCGCTGCCAGAGGCCGCAAGAAAGGCTTTGCGAAACTGAATGAGGCCGTGGAAAACTCAGGCCCCGTCGATACCTCCCTTCCCCGGGCCGTAGCAAGCAGCTGCTCCGACGGAACCGTATTAAAAGAATACCTCGCCGCAAGCACTGACACTTTCGGCGAGGATATAATAAATTACTTTTCGGTTATGATCGGACCTGCCATCGGAACCCATGTGGGACCCGACGCTGTGGCGGCCGCTTTCTTTGCGAAGAAATGAAGATGCTTATTATTCGGGGCGTAAAACCTTTTTTACTTCCGAGTAAGGCTTAGCCACGCAGATCGTCAACTGTATATTGTTGGAGATCAGCCATCCAAAGTCATGGATCTCTCCGTCCATATATTGATCCCACCAGTCATTAAGAGCTGCCGTATAGGTATAACAATCCTCGATCAAAGATGAATTTTTATCCTGCATAAAAACAGATATGAGGTTCTTAAACGCGTCAGTATCCCGTAAAGATTGGTTGTCGGTTTCATACTCATCAAATATATCATCGAGCTTGACGATCTTTCCGTTCTTAAAGAAAGCTACCAGAAGCTTGCCGTTATCAAAGCTGTTTTCATCGTCAAGATAATTGTCAAGTTTGGAAATCTTTCCGTTCCAATCGGGAAGGAGGGACAGACCTTTACACTTTAAGTGAGTGTCATCAAAAACGTAGGTGATGTAACCAAAATCGTCGTCATCATGCTCAAGGGATGTGGGTCCGCCGGCAACACCAAACAGCCGGTGTTCGCCGCTCGAGAGTTCACTGACGGACAATTTGTCGTCGGAACGCTTGATCTTACCGCTTTTGGTAGCCTTTAACCTGATCAGCTTTCTGAATTCCATGACGTAATACCCTTCGTCATCCACAGCGGAAATAACATCGGCGACGTCCTTAGTGATGTCGATCTGTGTTTTCTTTAAAGTCACCGTGATCCCCGCCTTACCGGTTTTGGAGCGAAGCACAAAGAACAAGACCACGCCCGCTGCGGCAAGCACGCAAAAAGAAACGGCAGCAATGATTATTTTTTTCATATTTTCCCCATTTTCCGCATTCTTAGATGCGTTTTTCTTTTAATCTACGGTATTTTCGGTTCTCCGTCAACCCCAAGGTCTGCAACAAAATCCTTTTGTTGCAGATTTTTAATTCCGGGGTGATAGAATACTTTTTATAAGGGGGATCTGTGACCATGTTTGTTGAAACGCATGACCCGCGTTACGAAGAAGCACGCGAAAACGTTAACTATCCCGACTTCTCCAGATGCACGTATTTTTCCACCACCACGGGACGTGAAACCCATATGAATATCCTGCTTCCCGACCGGTACGACCATGAAAAAAAATATCCCGTGCTTTATCTTCTGCACGGTTTCTTTGACAACGAAGAATGGATGGCCCGCCGAGAGGTTTCTTTGAGCCGCATTCTTACAAACCTGCAGTTAGACGGCTTCGCCAAGGAAATGATCGTGGTGCTGCCCTACATCTTTTGCAGCAAAACGCAGGACATCTGCACCCGCATGGACCTCGAAAGTTGCCTCGCCTACGACAATTTCGTCAACGAGCTCATAAATGACCTGATGCCCTACGTCGAGTCCCACTTTCCCGTAGCCACCGGCCGGCAGAACACCGCCATCTCGGGATTTTCCATGGGTGGCCGTGAAGCACTTTTCATCAGCTTCAAGCACCCGGAACTCTTTACCTACGTGGGAGCGGCTTGCCCCGCTCCGGGACTTACCAAGGTGGAACACTCCCCCATGCACCCCGGACAGCTCCGTCCCGAGGACATGAAATATCCCGAAGAATACAAGCCTAAGACCCTGCTCATCAGTTCCTCCCGGGCCGACGATGTGGTAACCATCGCCCCCGATACCTACCGGCGGATCTTAGTCAACAACGGAGTTTCCTTTATCTCCCATGTGATGACCTACTCGGGCCACGACTTCACCAGCCTTAAGCCGCATCTGTTCAACTTCCTGAGGCTGGTGTTTAAATAAAAACCTTCATAGTTTTCATACAAAAACCGCGTCGTTTCACCGACGCGGTTTTACTATATCATTATTCAGTTTTATTACCGTGCATCCGCAGTCTCGAACTTCTTCTCCAGCTCTTTAAACTCTTCCGCGGAAATCTTCAGTCTCTCGCAAACCTGCGCCTCGGTGAGGATACCATCGTGATAAAGTTTGAGATAAGCAAGTTGTTCACCTTCTTCACGGCCTTCAGCCAGACCTTCCTTTCTTGCCTCGTATCTGGCCTCTCTGTCTCTCATAACGGTTCGCATATAAGAGATGCCCAGGTCCCGGTCGAATTTGGACTTTTCAATCTTATCCTCAATCTCACCCGTTAATTCATTTTTAGGTATTCCGGTGTTTATATAATCAAAAAGCATTCTAATCGCCTCCGGTATATCCGTTCCCCAATAAAGATGATTGAAATAATACGCGGCGCAAAATGTCTTTGATGCATCTGTCGTACCGCTACGCGCACGACTGCTAGGAAGCCGATCTACGCTGTGTCAAAATACGGGTCGGTTGCAATCGGCATCCATGCCTCGTGCACCCTCATTTCGGCTCAGCCGAAATGCCCCTGCTTTACCAAACGCCTTCCAAGCATTCGTAAGCGCTCGCTACAGGACATCTGCATTCAAAGCATT
>JAEEGK010002319.1_pt1 | contig 47703 bp, 53 predicted proteins | sample 8958771 | NCBI WGS metagenome assembly JAEEGK01 (sample SAMN16246547, study PRJNA631951) | gut metagenome | biome: gut microbiome; feature: rumen; material: SC-attached | host: Bos | place: Iran: Karaj | collected 2018-10 | reverse complement strand
TTTTTCATACAGGGCTTAAAAGAATACGGTTTTGATCCGACTGATGATCAGATCGATAAGTTTAACAGATATTATGATCTTCTAATTGAATGGAATGAAAAGATCAATCTGACTGCGATCACAGAATATAAAGATGTCATGATCAAGCATTTTCTCGATTCGGTTTCGATAATCAAAGCCATAGATATGTCAAACGTTAAAAATCTAATTGATGTAGGTACTGGAGGAGGTTTTCCGGGCATACCTATAAAGATCATGTTTCCTGATATAAAGATTACTCTTTTGGATTCTTTAAAAAAACGACTGAATGTATTAGACTTGATAATAGATGATATCGAACTTAGTGATATATATACTATTCACGGACGAGCTGAAGATATTGCAAGATTGCCGCAACATAGAGAAAAGTATGATCTTTGTGTTTCACGTGCAGTTGCAAACCTGAGTACTCTGTCTGAATTATGCATTCCATTTGTAAAACCCGAAGGGAAATTTGTTTCTTATAAATCAGAAAAAGCAGATGAGGAACTTGAAGGAGCTAAAAATGCAATAAAGCTTCTTGGAGGTAAAGTATCATCTAGTGTTTCTTTTGAACTTGAGGATAATATCCGTACACTGATAGTTATAGATAAGGAAGAATCAACAAACAAGAAATATCCACGTAAAGCAGGTACACCTGGGAAAGAACCTCTATGATAAATATAATGCTTGTTGATGATCATGTACTGTTTCGCGAAAGTCTCAAAGTATTGATCGAAAAAGATAAGTTCATAAGAGTTACGTGTGAAGCAGCCAATATGACTGAGTGCATAAACTGTCTGCGTTTTCATGATGTGGACATTATTCTTCTTGATATAACCCTTGCAGATGAGAACGGATTGAACATCCTTGAATTTGTAAGAAAGAAAAAGATAAATGTAAAAGTCATCATGCTCACAATGCATAAGGAAGTAGAAAACCTTGTGAGAGCTATGGAACTTAAGACCAATGGTTATCTTTTAAAAACAATAACTCATGAAGAGTTGTTTACTGCAATCCATGATGTATACGGAGGGATAGATTATATACAGCCTGATCTTATTCCGTATCTTAATAATTATCTTATCAACAAGGATATAGATAAGGAAAAGATAAAACTTCTAACAGCAAGAGAACTTGAACTCTTAAAGATGATAGCCAGCGGAAAGAAGAATATGGAGATCGCAACAACACTTAATATAAGTGAAAGAACAGTAAAGAATCATTTATCACATGTATTCGATAAACTCGATGTTGCTGACAGAACCCAGGCTGCTGTTTTTGCCATAAGAAACAATTTAAACTGAATGACCGACATGAATGTTTCACGTGAAACGTGAAACATATGTTGAATATTTTCTGGCAGGTCATACCATATAATGTTTCACGTGAAACATATCACCACAATATTTTGGTGTCATTTCTGTGAAACATTTATTTATACAAAATAATTACATTTGTGAAACATTTTTTGGTAATATTTTTATCCGTCTGTTTATAGATAATAAAAAGATTACATGATATAATTTCTAGGCAACCTGAAAGTTGTAAAAAATGAATGGAGTATTAATAAATGGGAAGAGTTATAGCCATTGCTAATCAAAAAGGTGGAGTAGGAAAAACAACAACATCTATCAATTTATCAGCTTCTCTTGCCGAACTCGGTAAAAAAGTGCTTGTAATTGATATCGATCCTCAGGGAAATACTACAAGCGGACTCGGTGTTGATAAGAATAACGTTGAAAATACGGTATATGATCTGATCCTTGGTGAGTGTTCTATTAATGAATGTATAATTAAGGATGTAATTGAGAATGTATCTGTTATACCTTCCAATGTAAATCTTGCCGCTGCTGAGATAGAACTCATCGGCGTTGAAAAGAAGGAATATATTCTGAAGAATGAAGTGGACTGGGTTGTAGACAAGTATGACTATATATTTATTGACTGCCCTCCCTCACTCAGTATGCTGACAGTTAATGCAATGACCACTGCAAATACTGTTCTTGTTCCTATCCAATGTGAGTATTATGCACTGGAAGGATTGAGCCAGCTGATCCATACGGTAAATCTGGTAAAAGAAAGACTGAATCCGAAGCTTTCCATGGAAGGTGTCGTATTTACGATGTACGATTCAAGAACCAATCTTTCTGCTCAGGTAGTTGAAAATGTAAAAGAAAACTTCCATCAGAAGGTCTTTGATACTCTGATCCCGAGAAATATCAGACTTGCAGAAGCTCCGAGTTACGGTATGCCGATCTGCATGTATGATCCAAAATCTTCCGGAGCCGAGAGTTACAGAAGTCTTGCCAAAGAGATAATCAACAATAATTAGATTGATGAGATAGAAAGGGTATGAATTATGGCAGCAAAAAAGGGGTTAGGAAAAGGACTTGATACATTAATTCCGAGTAATGTACTTGATTCTGCTGATAACAAGCAGAAAGCCGGAAAAGCTCAGACACCGGATTCCGTTGTAGATATCAACAAGGTTGAGCCTAACAGGGACCAGCCCAGAAAGAATTTCGATGAAGATGCACTTGAAGAACTGGCAGATTCAATCAGACAGGTCGGCCTGATTCAGCCGATCGTTGTTCAGGACAGAAAAGGTTATTATGAGATAATTGCGGGTGAGAGAAGATGGAGAGCCTGCAAGAAAGCCGGACTCAAAGAGATTCCCGTAATCATCAGAAACTTTACTGAACAGGAAATCGTGGAGATCTCTATCATTGAGAACATTCAGAGAGAAGATCTTAATCCGATCGAAGAAGCAATGGCTTACAAGAGACTTCTTGAGGAATTCAATCTTAAACAGGATGAAGTTGCCGAGAAGGTTTCAAAGAATAGAACAACCATCACAAATTCTCTCAGATTATTAAAGCTTACCGATGATGTTCAGCAGATGATAGTTGACGGCAAGCTCTCAACCGGTCATGCAAGAGCGATCATTTCAATTGAAGATCCGGCCAAGCAGCTGGAGATCGCTGAGAAGATCTTTGATGAAAAGATGAGTGTCCGTGAGGTTGAGAAGTATATAAAGAGTCTCGATAAACCCGCGAAACCCAAGAAAAAGGTAAATGAATCTCTTCAGGTTGTTTATGACAATATTGAAGAACAGCTCAAACTCATGCTTGGTACCAAGGTTTCCATCCTGTCAAAGGGAACCGAAGGATCGGGCAAGTTAGAGATAGAGTTCTACAATCATGATGACCTGGAAAGAATAGTTGAGATTATAAAGAGATAAAAGATATGACCAGTGATGTTTTAACAAGAATGGGCCTGGGAATAGATATTGGATATCTTATTATAGCCATGTTCATTCTTATAATAGTTTTGATAGTCCTTCTGACGATATTTATTATCAGAGAGGTAAAACTGCAGAAGAAATACAACATCTTCATGAAGGGAAGCAGCGCAGAAAGCCTGGAGGATGCGATCGCCAAGCTGTTTGAAGACAATAACAAGATTAAAAAGGTTGTCAATGCAAACAGAGGTGATATCAGACAGATTTACAGAGTTCTTACAAGAACATTCCAGAAGATCGGTATAGTAAAGTATGACGCGTATCAGCAGATGGGCGGACTTCTCAGCTTTTCCCTTGCGATGCTTGATGAAGAGAATAACGGATTTATTCTTAATTCAGTACATACTTCAGACGGATGTTACACTTATACCAAGGAGATCCATGAAGGAAAATGTGAACTGGAGCTTGGTAATGAGGAAAGGCTTGCGCTTGAAAAAGCGGTTGGATCAGAGGAGCTTTAATATTATATGAGATTAGTCAGGGTAGATCAGTTAACAGGTAGTGAGATACTTGCCAGATCAATAACCACAAGTGATTACAAAGAGATACTTGCAGAGGGTACCTTACTTAAACTCGCCTATATCCCGAGACTTGAAGAGATCGGAATAAAAGAAGTATTTGTCAAGGACAATGAACTTGACGCTCAGACAAAACTGATCTTAAGAGAAGAAGTTAACAAGAAATGTAAAGATAAAGTAAAAGAAGTCATCTCCAAACATATGTATAACAAGAGTCAGGATATGACGGAGATAGCCGAGGCTGCTGATAGGATCATAACAAATGTCATAAATGATGACAATGTTACCCAGCAGATATACGACATAAAGGAAAGAAGCGCCGATCTTTACGAACACAGCATAAGCACTTGTACGATAGCAACACTTGTTGCCATCAAGATGAATATAACAGACGATCTTAAACATGATCTTGGTATCGGATGTCTGCTTCATGATCTGGGCCTCAGATATGTGACGATCGATTATATCGACAAGGACATGACGCAGGTTGATCCCGGTGTCATGGAGGAATATAATAAACATCCAATCTACGGATACAGTGCCATAAAGCATGAGAAATGGCTTGGAAAAGCCAGCAAAGAGATAATTCTCATGCATCATGAGACTATTGATGGACAGGGGTACCCGATACATACACCTGAGCTTTCGATAACTACAAGGATCGCCGCTGCATGTGACTTTTTTGATGAGTCTATATGCGGTATCGGTCATGAAAGAAAAAGGGTTCATGAAGCTGTCGAGTATCTGAAAGCCTATAAAGGCGTAAAGTATGACAGCGAAGTTGTTGATACGCTTCTTGATTTCATAGCTGTCTATCCTTCAGGAAACAAGGTACTGATAAACACCGGCGAGATGGCGGTTGTTATCAGACAGAATAAAGGATTTCCCGAAAGGCCGGTTCTTCAGCTTATCGCAGACAGAAACGGAAAAGTCATAGAAGGCGTTTTAGTAAGGGATCTTTTGGAATATACGAATATATTTATAGAACAAGTAATAGATTAAAGAGGTGCAAAAATGATTGACATTAAGTTCCTAAGAGAAAATCCGGATGCAGTAAAGGAAAACATCAAAAAGAAATTTCAGGACAGCAAACTTCCTATGGTTGACGAAGTTATCGAACTTGACAAACAGTCAAGGGCAGCCAAGGCTGAAGCCGATGATCTGAGAAATCAGAGAAACAAGATCTCCAAGGAAATAGGAGCTCTTATGGCTCAGGGAAAAAAAGAAGAGGCAGAGGCTGTAAAGAAGAAAGTGGCAGAACTTGCGCAGAGACTTGCAGAGCTTGAACCTATGGAAGAGGAACTCCAGGAAAAGATCACAAAGATCATGATGGTGATCCCCAATATCATAGATCCTTCTGTTCCTATAGGAAAAGATGATACATGCAATGTAGAGATCGAAAAGTTTGGTGAACCTGTGGTTCCCGATTTTGAGATACCTTATCATACAGATATAATGGAAAGCTTTAACGGACTGGATCTTGATGCAGCAAGAAGAGTTGCCGGAAACGGTTTCTACTATCTGATGGGCGATATAGCAAGACTTCATTCTGCAGTTATCGCATACGCAAGAGATTTCATGATAAACAGAGGCTTTACATATTGTGTTCCGCCGTTTATGATCAGAAGCAATGTTGTAACCGGTGTTATGAGCTTTGCCGAGATGGAAGCCATGATGTACAAGATTGAGGGCGAAGATCTTTATCTTATCGGTACCAGTGAACACAGCATGATCGGTAAATTCATCGATCAGATAATTCCTGAGGCACAGCTTCCACTTACACTTACCAGCTATTCACCATGCTTCAGAAAAGAAAAAGGTGCTCATGGTCTTGAGGAGCGTGGTGTATACAGAATACATCAGTTTGAAAAACAGGAAATGGTAGTAATCTGCAAGCCCGAGGAATCTAAGATCTGGTATGACAAGCTTTGGCAGAACACGGTAGATCTGTTCCGTTCACTTGATATTCCTGTAAGAACACTTGAGTGCTGTTCTGGTGATCTTGCCGATCTTAAGGTTAAATCATGCGATGTTGAGGCATGGAGTCCCAGACAGAAGAAGTATTTCGAGGTAGGAAGCTGCTCTAATCTGGGCGATGCTCAGGCAAGAAGATTAAAGATCAGAGTTACCGGTGAAGACGGCAGCAAATATCTTGCACATACACTTAACAATACGGTTGTTGCTCCTCCTCGTATGCTTATCGCATTTTTGGAAAACAACCTTCAGGCTGACGGTTCTGTTAAGATTCCTGAGGTATTGCAGCCTTATATGGGCGGTCAGAAGCTCATTACCAAAAAGCAGTAATTGAAAGAGGTGAATCTTTTGCATAAGTATCTTGCAGCAATAGGATTCTCACAAATAAATAACAGAAAAGACTTTAACAAGCTTGTTGAACTGTGTGTCAGAGAGTCAACAGAAAGAGCATATACATCTAACGGAGATGACACCATGCTTGCCATTCTCAGTAAAGAATTTGCTCCGGGACTCGGACTCACGGTATGCGGTGAATACGATGAGAATAATACATTTACCTATGAGTATTCCTATCCTTTTTTAAAGGGTAGCGGCATTACGACAAGCGAGGATATTTCCATAGAAAGACATGCCGACAAGGAAAGCTATGCCGGAGTATGTGATGATATCAATATAGGAATAACTCTTATCTTCTATCTTCAGAACATTATTCCTTATATCAGAGCAAAAAATACCGACAATCTGCCTGTAAAAGGAACAACTTTGACTTTGTCAGCTCTCTCGATTTGTGGTAATATAATGATGCCCATTATGAAAAGTCCCAGAGTAAGAGAAAGGGCAGACAAGAAAAAGATAAGTCGAAACCGTTTGATGCAGGCAGCAAGAAACGGTGATGAAGACGCTATCGAAAGCCTGACTCTGGACGATATGGACATGTATTCCACCATTACCAAGAGGATTCAGCGTGAGGATATATATACAATCGTTGATACGTACTTCATGCCGTACGGTGTTGAATGTGATCAGTATTCTATTCTCGGAGAGATCCTTGAATGCGAAAAACTGACCAATTCAGTTACAAACGAGCAGATCTACAGAATGAAGCTGACATGCAATGAACTTATCTTTGATCTTTGTATCAATGAAAAGGATCTTTACGGTGAACCCGCAGTCGGCAGACGTTTCAAGGGCATAATATGGTTACAGGGATATATCAATTATCCTTCGTAATAGATAAGTCTCCGTAGCTCAGCAGGATAGAGCGTCCGCCTCCTAAGCGGAAGGTCGGGTGTTCGAATCACCTCGGGGACGTAAAAGGAGTCTGAAAAGACTCCTTTTCAATTTTCGCGTATTTGCGTTTTTTTTGGTGAGTTTAAGAATAAAGCATATGGATCAGGAAAAAGTGACAAAATTCAACAAAATAAGGATACTTGATGGAACGATACTTAAGCTGATAGCAATGATAAGTATGGTTTTTGACCATGTCGGAGATATATTCTGTCCAGAGCTTTTATGGCCCAGGATGATCGGAAGACTTGCCATGCCTATATTTTCTTTCTGTATAGCCGAGGGTTATCTTCATACCAAGAATAAAAACAGATACTTACTTCGTATGGGAATATTTGCCGTTATAAGTGAGATACCGTTCGATCTGGCTTTCAGCGGAAAAATTGATATCGGACACCAGAACATCATGCTCACATTCTTTTTATCCATACTCGGACTCAAATTCTTTGATATGATCCGGGGAGAAAAAGATCCTCAGACAGGGAAATATAAGAGATCAAAGACTGTTTTAGGATGTATGGAGATAATCGGTATGTCGATAATCGCCATGGTTTTGAAAGCGGATTATACAGTCTTTGCAGTCATAGCTGTTTTTCTGTTCTATGTACTGTCAGATGTTAATCATATCGTAAGGACAGGTGTAGGTACGGCTTTTCTTGCTCTGACAAGAACAATGGGCTATTACTGTACTACCGGATTGAGCATAATACCTCTTTTGTTATATAACGGGAAGAAAGGAAAAGGCCTGAAATGGCTTTTCTATGTCTTTTATCCGGTTCATCTTTTAATCTTGTTTGTATTAAAGCATTACTTTATCAAATAGAAGATTTAACACTTAAAGCCTGATATTTTGGAGAATAAGTATGAAATTACGTCCTTTTAACATGGATACAGATATTGATGATATGAAAAACTGGATAAATGATGAAAGATCGCATGCGATGTGGTGCGCAAATATCATCAGATATCCCATAAACAGAGAACATCTTTTAGAAGGATTAAAAGAAGCAGAAAAAAGATTCGGCGATACCCCTTTTGTTGCCGTTAATGAAAAAGACAAGGCGGAAGGGTTCTTTAGTTATTCCTATAATAAAGAAACAAAGGAAGCCATGTTAAAGTTTGTTGTTGTGGATCCCAAAGTACGCGGAAAAGGTATTGCCCAGAACATGCTCAAACTGGCTGCAGAATATGCGTTTAACGAAACAGGAGCAGACGGACTGCAGCTGAATGTCTTTCCTGAGAATATCAGAGCAAAGAAATGCTATGAAAAAGCCGGGTTTTTAGAAAGAAACACCACTTACAATGCATTTAATTTCGGTGATGAATCCTGGGGCAGATGCAACATGATATTGCACAGATGAACGGCAAATCATGGTGTTATCATGCTCTGCAATTATGATATACTTTAAAAGTATGAAGAAAACGGCAAAAACCATTCTTTCAATATTCATATCGTTTATCATGCTTGTCAGCATCCTCCCCTTTAAGGCGTATGCCACAGAGGCCGATCTGGATGCTGTTATTGAAGAGCGTAAAAATATCCCGGTTGAGAGCAATATGATAACCGGATGGCCTGTCGGACCAAAGACTGGAGCGCAAAGCGCCATTTTAATAGATGCAAATACAGGAATCGTCCTTTATTCAAAGAATATCCACGAAAAGCTCTATCCTGCAAGCATCACTAAGATCTTAACTGCACTTATCGCGTATGAAAACTGTGATATGAACGATATGGTCACTTTTTCATACAATGCGGTTTCATCAATTGACTGGCGATATGATGCAAACATGGGTATCAATGCAGGAGACAGCATTCCCATGGAACAGGCTCTTTACGGAATGCTGGTTGGTTCGGCCAATGAGGCGGCTTACGCAATAGCCGAGCATGTTTCCGGAAATATTGAGGATTTTGCAGTTCTGATGAACACTAAGGCAAGAGAACTGGGCTGTACGGATTCTCATTTTGTCACACCAAACGGTATCCATGATGAGGATCATTATACATCCGCTCATGATATGGCGCTTATAGCTAAAGCCTTTTTTGCAAATGATTTTCTGGCAAATATTTCAAGAACATCGTCGTATCAGGTACCTCAAACATCTACGCAGCCAAACGACAATATGATCGTTTATGCAAAGAGTAAGCTGTTCCCTGGAAAAGAGTATACTTTAGACGGTTTAGTCGGAACAAAGACAGGCTATACCGATTCGGCAAGACAGACTCTTGTGACCTGTGCGGAAAATGATTCCCTGAGACTTATATGCGTAGTCATGAAGGAAGAAGCGCCGGGTCAGTATACAGATACAATAGATCTGTTCAACTACGGTTTCAGCAATTTTACATGTTATACCGTAGCTGACAAGGATTCTAGATATACTATATCCACATCGAATCTTTTTGATACACAAAATGATATATTCGGAAGCAGCAAACCTATCTTAGATATCAATTCCCAGGACTACATCATACTTCCTGTCGGAGTTGAACCCGAACAGACCGAGTCGGATATAAGCTATGATGATCTTAAGGATAACGAGATCGCCCGCATAAATTACTATTACTCCGGCACTTTTGTGGGAAGTGCGTCAGTTATGCCTATCGGAATACTGAAGAATACTCACGGATTTGAAGACAGCTCTTTAGATGATACTGGAAATGAAGCCGATGAGGATGACGGATATATCTTTGTTGATATCACCTGGATACTAGTTCGTGTTTTAGGTGTTACGGCTTTACTTACTCTTCTCTTTATTCTTGTATCACTGTTTAAGGGAAGACATAAGAGAAAGAAGACTAATACAAACAAGAAGTTTAACTACAAGAATAAAAACCTTAAATGGAAGCATTTTAGATAAATGCTTCTGTTAATAATGTATAAAATCTGATAAAATCATTGTTATGAACTACATTATCTTTGATCTTGAATGGAATCAGGGGGTAACCCGCGGCGAAAAGCGCGATAAAAAAATGCCTCTTGAGATCGTGGAGATCGGAGCTGTCAAGCTCAATGAAGACAGGGAGATGATAAGCGAGTTTTCGGAACTCATCAAACCTCAGATCTACCACGAGATGCACAATATAACACGGAAGATCATCCACATTCAGATGGAAGAGCTTGAAAAAGGAAAACCTTTTGAAGAAGTGATGCCGGCATTCCTTGAATGGTGCGGAGAAGATTCCCTTTTCTGTACCTGGGGCGGACTGGACCTTTTGGAGCTGCAGCGCAACATGACCTACTACGGCATGAAGCCTCTTTCTGACAGACCGATCAAATTTTATGATATTCAGAAGCTGTTCAGTCTGGCTTACGAGGACGGTAAGAGCAGAAGGACTTTGGAGTATGCCATAGATCTTCTTGATATAAAGAAGGATATACCTTTCCACAGAGCATTTTCCGATGCTTATTATACTGCAAAGGTATTTGATAAGATAGAAGATCCGGATGTACTGGAGAGATTCTCTTTTGATATATATACTCCGCCCGATTCCAGGGAAAAGGAGATAGAGATAGTCTTTTCAGACTATGCTAAGTTTATTACTCAGACATTTGATGAAAAGAAAAATCTTTTAGACAGCAGATATATCAACCAGCCGCTTTGCTATCTTTGCAAAAAGCGTCTTGCAAGACGTACCAAGTGGTTTTCGCCTAACGGAAAGCATTACTATTCTGTCGGATACTGTTTCCGCCACGGCTATATGAAGAGCAAGATAAGGATAAAAAAGGCCGAGAACGGAAAGACATTTGCGGTAATAACTCATAAGCTAATAAGCAGGGATGACAAGAAACTGCTTATCGAATGGCGTGACGAGATGATAAAGAAAAAGCATAATGCAATGAAACAACCCCAATAACGGGGTTGTTTTTTGTTACTTGTTGCGCTTTTAATAATTCTCAAAAAGGTGTAAAATATAGGCGATTTTGATAATGATAAAATAGGGCAAGAATGGGACTTTGCAATGAGACTTAAACATGTCAAGGGTGCCGAGGAATATATAGCCGGCAGTGATCAGGTCGTACAGGACTATAAGGAACATAAAGGTGCCTGGAACGAGTTTTTCGGCAATTCAAACCGTATACATATTGAGATAGGTATGGGAAAGGGACAGTTTTTAATGGAAATGGCTGCCACTCATCCCGATATCAACTATATTGGAATAGAAAGATACTCAAGCGTTCTCATCAGGGCTGTTCAGAAGAAAGAGGAAATGGATCTTATCAATCTGACTTTTATACTGATGGATGCGACCGAGATATGCGAAGTCTTTGATGAGCAGGAAGTAGACAGGATTTATCTGAATTTCTCCGATCCGTGGCCAAAGGATCGTCACGCAAAGAGACGTCTTCCTTCAAGACAGTTTTTGGAGAGATTTTCTCGTATTTTAAAAGATGACGGACAGATAGAATTCAAAACTGATAACAAGGGTCTTTTTGCCTTTGCTCTTGAAGAGATCACTCCCGGAGGGTTTGAGCTGATCGAAGTGACTCATGACCTCCACAATGATGAAAAGATGAAAGAGGGAAATATCATGACCGAGTATGAAGCAAAGTTTTCGGCACTCGGCAACCCCATCTGCAAATATATTATCAGGAAAGCAAAGAAATAATCATGTTTTTAGCACTTTTTGTACTGTGGATTATCTTTAACGGCAACTTCACACTTGAAATAGCACTTTTTGGACTTGCGATCGCATCCTTTGTGTATTTCTTTGCATGCAAGTGCCTGGATTATTCATTCAAAAAAGATATCCTTCTTGTCAAGAGAATAGGATTCTTCCTTGAATATGTAGGCGTTTTGGTAGTTGAGATCATAAAGGCAAATGTTGCTACCATAAAGCTTGTTACATCAGCCAGATACGACATCGATCCCGTACTGGTTACTTTTGATGTTCATTTTGAGTCTGAGATCGCCAGGGTCTTGTTTGCAAATTCCATAACCCTGACTCCGGGGACCATCACTGCTGATGTTACGGGTGATACATATACGGTTCATGCACTTGATGAGTCATTCATAGACGGGATAAACAAGGGAAAGATAATTGATATTCTCCACAGAATGGAGGAAGTGAATGGATAACTTTTTGATCGCGGTAGTAATGATCTTAAGCATACTGCTGTTTCTGTGTCTGGTCAGAGCAATAATAGGACCCAAGATCGCTGACAGAATAGTCAGTGTAAATATGATGGGTACCATTACGATAGTTATAATAGCTGTCCTTACTGTTCTTTTGGATGAAGGATATCTGGCTGATATCTGTATCATCTATGCGATGATCAGTTTCCTTGCAGTCGTCGTTCTTACCATGATTTATATGGGAATTTACAACAAACGCAAAGAAGAAGAGGAGAAATGATATGGGTTTTCTTGAATTTATCAGATACTTTTTTGCGATAGCGCTTATAAGCAGCGGAATGATCCTGTTTATCATCGAGATTTACGGGGTTTTCAGATTTTCATTTGTATTAAACAGGATGCACGCGGCAGCCATTGGCGATACGCTTGCCCTGACACTGTGTCTTGGCGGGCTTATGCTGCTTACGGGATTTTCATATACAACGGCTAAATTTCTGCTCGTTGTCTTTTTCCTGTGGATATCTTCACCGGCCGCATCGCATCTGATCGCCAAATTTGAAGTAACAACCAACGAAAACGTGACAAAGCATTTAAGAAAAGAGGAGATCAAAGAATGATCACGATCACGTATATTCTTATGTTTGCTCTGATAGCATGCGCGATCTCGGTAAGCTTTTCAAAGAATCTGCTCAATTCCATACTCATATACATGGGTTTCAGCCTGATCATGTCGGTGATCTGGATCATACTGCAGTCTCCCGATCTAGCCATAACCGAGGCAGCGGTCGGAGCAGGTATAACCAGTTTGCTTTTCTTTATAACCTTAAAGAATATCCGTGCCATGAAAGGAGATGAAGAGAATGAGTAAACTCAGATTTTCCAAAAGAGACACAAAGGATTTCAGTTTAAAGGAATGGATGGACGGAACCGATGACCCTATGGTGACCGGTGATATCGGTATGAAGCCCCAGCGTATCCACAAAGATGATTTCCAGACCGTCATGAAGCATATGCGCGACTATGAAAAGGTGGAAAGACATCTTTATGACAGTGACAAGAATGGCGGTGTCAGAGTATTCAACAAGCTCTACAAGATATCCAGCGTTGTTTTCACTATTCTGCTGATATGTGTTCTGCTCTATGTTGTCAGCTATCTTCCTCCGGTCGGAAATGCATCCAATCCGGATAATAACATTGTAGCTCAAAGATATATTGAAAACGGCCTTCAGGAAACGGGAGCAGTTAACATCGTATCAGGAATGATACTTACATACAGAGCCTTTGATACATTCGGGGAAACCAATGTACTGTTCATCGCTACATGCTGTGTAATGATCATGCTGATGCTGGAGGAAAAGGCATTAAAGGAACAGGAAGAGGCGGAACAGAATCAAAAGTTTGAACCGCAGAACGATCAGATACTAAGATTTGCGGCAAGAGTTTTATGTCCTGTCATACTCGTATTCGGGATCTATATCATATTAAACGGTCATATATCACCCGGCGGAGGCTTCTCCGGAGGAGCTATTCTTGGCGCGGGCATGTGTCTTTATGCCAATGCCATGGGATTTTCAAGAATCGGGAAGTGGTTCAATGAAAATGTATACAAGATCGCCAAGATATCGGCACTGTGCATGTACGGTCTGATAGGATCATATTTTTATATAACCGGGGCCAACGGCATTGAAAATCATATCCCGTTGGGTATTCCGGGTCATATATTAAGCAGCGGTATCATCCTGCCCATAAATATTGCGGTAGGCATAGAGGTTGCTTGTACCATGTATGCATTTTATGCATTGTTCAGAAGAGGAGGCTTATAAGATGGGACCTAATCTGCTCGCCAACTACGGTGAAGCCGTATCCATGATTCTTTTCTGTATAGGCTTTGCGAACCTTCTTCTGCAGAAGAATCTTATAAAAAAGATCATAGGACTAAACATCATGGACAGCGGAACATATCTCTTCCTTGCAGAAAAAGGATATATTGAGGGAAGAGTTGCTCCGATAGTTGTTGACGGCGTTCAGGATGTAAGTGCCTATATCAATCCCATACCTAGCGGACTTGTTCTTACGGGTATCGTTGTAAGCGTTTCAGTAACAGCTCTGATGCTTTCGCTTACAGTAAGGCTTTACAGGAGATATCATACCCTTAACCTGGATGAGATATCTATGAGACTCAAAAAGGAGGGACTGTGATGGATATTGTTTGTAACTTCCCAGCAGTCTCCATATTGTTGTGTCTTTTCGGCGGTATCATCAGTTCGGGCCTAAAGCAGATGGCTGCAAGGATCATCAATGCTGTTCTGATCCTTACTGTCATAGTGCTCAGTGCGACTACCTTCGTGTATACACTTGCGACAGGCAGCTCGTTTGTCTATGTAATGGGAAGATTTCCCGCACCCTGGGGAAATGAGATAAGGGCAGGCATGCTTGAGACCTTTATGGCTACATTTTTCGGTATCATCATGCTTCTTTCACTTCTCGGCGGTGAAAAGAAGCTGCATGATGAGGTTGAAGAAGACAAGATATTTCTCTACTATGTGTTAAACGATCTGCTCTTAAGCTCGCTTTTGGCACTGGTTTATACGAACGACCTGTTCACGGCATATGTATTCATAGAGATAAATACTATAGCTGCGTGCGGACTTATAATGATAAGACAAAACGGCAGGACCATAGAAGCGGCCGTAAGATACATGATCATGAGCCTTTTGGGATCCGGTATGATCCTGTTGAGCATATGTCTCTTGTATGATATAACCGGTCATCTTCTGATGAGCAATATCAAGGAGACCATAGTATCCATATCTCACTATGACACTTACTATATTCCCCTGACTGTTGCCATCGCCCTTATTTGCGTAGGTCTTGCCATCAAGAGTGCGCTGTTTCCGTTCCATTCCTGGCTGCCGGATGCATACGGCTATTCGACGGTTAGTTCAGCAGCGATACTCTCAAGCCTTGTATCAAAGGGATATATCTTCCTGCTCATAAAGATATTCTATCGTGTTATAGGCATAGAGATCATAAGAGACAGCAAGATCATTAATATACTGTTCATTTTCGGTCTGGCGGGAATGATCTTCGGATCCCTCTCCGCGATGAAGGAAGGCGATATCAGACGTATGATCGCATTTTCATCGGTTGCGCAGATCGGATATATCTACATGGGTTTTGGTCTGGGAACCCAGGTTGCCATGATAGCCAGCATTTTCCATATACTGACACACGCGGCAACAAAATCGCTTCTCTTTATTTCTGCTATCGGTCTTACGGAGGTTTCCGGAGGCAGCAGGCATTTTAACGAAGCAACAGGCAGCGGTTACAGAAACAAGATAGCCGGTATCGGCTTTACTGTCGGATCACTTTCGATGGTCGGTCTTCCTGCGTTTGCCGGATTCATCTCAAAGATTCTGTTTGCCCAGGCGGCATTAAAGAATACTCACAAGATGCTTCCGGTATTGATAGTACTGGGAATCAGTACCATATTGAACGCTATATACTTCCTTAAGACCGTTATCCGTATATATACTCCGGTTGAAACTTCGCTGTATAAGCCTCTAACCATTAAAAAACAGAAACTGTACAGTTTTGTGATAGCTTTGTTCATAATAATAAATTTCTTCCTCGGACTCATGAGTACAAGGGTTATCGACTGGATAACCATGGGTCTGGAGATGTTTTCATAATAAGGATTTAGGAGTTTTTTCATGGACGGCAGTGCATATGTCCTCTTCAACTTAACAGACAGACTTCCAATTATGTTCAGATGTGACTCCATATCTGTGATATTTGCCACCATCACACTGATCATATGGGTTTTGTGCGCATATTATTCCATCGGTTACTTCAAGAAGGAAAAGAAAACGATACGATATGCTTTCTTTTATCTGATGACGCTGATCGTTTTGCTGTGTCTTGATATGGCAGCAAATCTGGTAACGTTTTACATGTTCTATGAGCTGATGACTATCATGTCGGTTCCGCTCGTATTTCATGACGGAACAAAGGAAGCAATAATAGCAGCGCTCAAGTATTTGTTCTATTCATTATGCGGTGCATATATGGTCCTTTTCGGCATATATTTTGTATACTGCAACGCAAAGACAATAGAGTTTTCTCCGGCAGGAGTTCTTGAAGGAAATATAACACCTGAAAATCAGGGAATAATGCTGCTTGCAGTCTTTCTTATGATCCTTGGCTTTTCTGTTAAGGGCGGTATGCTTCCGATGCATTCATGGCTTACGAGCGCCCATCCCGTTGCACCCGCACCTGCTAGCGCGTTTCTTTCGGGAATCATTGTAAAAAGCGGAATACTTGGAATAATCAGGACCGTATATTATATCGCGGGACCAAATATGATCCGAAACACTTATGTGCAGTATGCAGTACTTGGACTCAGCATCATCACAGTATTTACGGGTTCAATGTTGGCTTACAGAGACAGACTCTTAAAGAGGAGACTGGCTTATTCAACAGTCAGCCAGGCTTCATATATAATTTTCGGACTACTTGTCATGCATCCGCTCGCCTTTGTCGGAGCGATATGTCATGTAGTATTTCATGCGATCATCAAGTGCGGACTGTTCTTATATTCCGGCATTGTTATACATGAAACAGGAAAGAAATATACAGATGAGCTGACAGGAATGGGAAAAAGGATGCCGTTTGTATTATGGAGCTTTACCTTCTTAAGCCTGTCACTTATAGGAATTCCGCCCGCTGCCGGGTTTATAAGCAAATGGAATCTTTGTATCGGTGCACTCAGTGAAGATATCGGAGCATATTCATATCTCGGACCTGCGGTTTTACTGATAAGCGCTTTGCTTACGGCAGGGTATCTGCTACCTATAACCATAAAAGGTTTTCTGCCGGGAAAAGACTATGAAGAAAAGGGTGAAAAGATAAAAGTTAATCCATGGATGAGCGTACCTTTAATTATATTAGCTATCTTAAGTATAGTTTTGGGTCTGTTCCCGTCGGTTCTGACACAGTTTCTTAAGCAGCTTGCACTTACGCTGATGTAAAAGGAAGATAAAATGGCAAAATATTTACCGGGTATAGTAGTTATACTGCCCATCGTAGGCGGTCTTATAATACCGCTTATCAAGGATAATCACAGAAAAATAAGGTGTTTTTACATAGAGACCCTTGTACTTGTCAATACCATACTTGTTTTTACGGCATTGATGAATAATACGGGTGAAGCACTCGAGATCATCAGATTCACCGGTGATCTGTCGATCTCTTTCAGGATTGACGGATTATCCGTTGTCTTTGCGGCGCTCATTGCTTTTTTGTGGCCACTTGCCACTCTGTATTCATTTGAATATATGACAAAGGAAAAGCATGAAGGGATCTTTTTCATGTTCTATACCATGACATACGGAGTAACGCTCGGAATTGCCATGGCAGAGGACTTTATCACCATGTACTGTTTCTATGAGATGCTTACTTTGGTTACCGTACCTTTGGTAATCCATACTCTGACCAGAGAGGCCATACTTGCTGCACGAAAGTATCTGTACTATTCACTGGGCGGTGCCGCTTTTGCATTTATAGGTATGATATTCATCATCACCTACGGATCAACCAACAGATTTTCATACGGCGGAGTACTTGATATGGCAAAGGTCGGGGACAAGTCATCGATCCTTCTGTTAATATATGTGCTCACATTTATGGGATTTTCCGTTAAAGCGGCAATGTTTCCCTTCTGCGGATGGCTTCCCCAGGCCGGTGTTGCACCTACGCCTGTTACGGCTCTCTTGCATGCCGTTGCAGTCGTTAAGTCGGGAGCATTTGCCATAATCAGGATCACATATTTCAGCTTCGGTGCTGATTTTGTACGCGGGACCTGGGCTCAGACTGTTGTTATGAGCTTTACGATAATTACTATCGTCTATGGCTGCAGCAAAGCTCTTAAGGAAACGCATCTTAAGAGAAGACTGGCATATTCGACGATAAGCAATCTGAGCTACATACTGTTTGGTGCGGCGCTTATGACGCCTCTTGGTCTTGTCGGAGCACTATCTCATCTTGTGTTCCATGCCATGATGAAGATAAGCTCGTTCTTCTGTGCAGGTGCGATCATGCACCAGACAGAGAGACATTATATCCATGAACTTGACGGTCTGGGCAGAAAGATGCCTGTAACGTTTTGTATATTTACCGTATCCTCACTTGCCCTAATGGGTGTTCCCGGACTTGCGGGATTTATAAGCAAATGGAATCTTGCAACAGCGGCGGTTGGAAGCGGAACCTGGTTAGCATATATAGGAATAGGTGCTCTTTTGATATCAGCTCTGCTTACCGCCATATATATGATGAGCATAGTCATGAGAGCATTTGAACCTGGAAACGATTTCCATGACGGTAGAATCAAGGAGTATAAGGATCCGAATATCCTTATGCTGCTTCCTCTTGTGATTTTTACGATAATGATAGTTGTGTTTGGTCTTCACAGCCAGCCGTTTGTTGATTACTTCATGCAGATAGCAGGTCTGTAAGGGGAAAGATATATGAACACATATGATTTTATGATTTCAAATATTTGTGATTTCGGCCTGAGTTTCAGATTAGACGGCTTCAGGCTTCTTTACGTGTGCATCACTACGTTCATGTGGCTGATGAGCATGTCTTTTTCACGTGAATATATGGCGCATTACAGCAACAAGCTAAGATACTATGTCTTTTCCGTGCTTACGTATTTTGCGACTGTTGGCGTATTTATGTCCGCCGATCTGATAACGACATTTGTTTTCTTTGAGATCATGTCATTCACATCCTATGTATGGGTTGTACAGGATGAGAGAAAAGAATCACTGAGAGCGGGCGAGACTTATCTTGCCATTGCGGTCATGGGCGGTCTTGTAATGCTGATGGGACTTATGATGCTCTATAACCTGACGGGAACCTTAAGGATCGATGCGCTTCATGATGCAATAAAGCCTTATCTTAACACAAAAGAGCTGTATGTTACCGGATGTCTCATCCTTTTTGGATTCGGTGCAAAAGCCGGTGCGTTTCCGCTTCATATCTGGCTGCCGAAAGCTCATCCGGTCGCTCCCGCGCCTGCAAGTGCGCTACTTTCCGGTGTGCTCACCAAGGCTGGTATATACGGAATACTGATAATAAGCTGTGAGATATTTGCAGGAGATGCCAAGTGGGGAACTCTCATACTGCTGATCGGTGTGATAACAATGTTTCTTGGTGCGCTTCTTGCACTTTTCTCAGTGGATCTTAAAAGAACCCTTGCGTGTTCTTCGGTGTCCCAGATCGGATTTATCTTAGTCGGAATAGGAATGTCAGATCTTTTGCTGGAAGAAAACATGCTCGCTGCAAGAGGAACACTGCTCCATATGGTAAATCACAGCATGATCAAGCTGTGTCTGTTTATGGCAGCTGGCGTTGTTTACATGAACCTGCATGCACTTGATCTTAATGAAATAAGAGGTTTCGGACGAAAAAAACCGCTCCTTAACGCTATCTTTTTAATGGGTGCACTCGGTATCGGCGGCATTCCGTTATGGAACGGATATATCAGCAAGACTCTGCTTCACGAAGCGATCGTTGAATATACACATGCATTAAATAATGAAGGGCATATAGCGGTCTTCATGCTGTCCGTCAGTGCGATGAAAGTCATAGAGTGGATATTTATCATTAGCGGAGGTCTTACTGTATGCTACATGACCAAGCTTTATGTTGCCATATTTATAGAAAAGAATGCTTCTGAAGAAAAACAAAAGAAATTTGATGAAAATACAAAATACATGAATCCCCTGTCAGCAGCAGCACTTTCACTTAGTGCTTTGTATATGCCGCTTTCGGGAATGCTGCCTTATATTATTACAGATAAGATAGCAAACCTTTCAGAAGGATTTATGAAAGTCAGTGAATTTGGAACAAAGGTTCATTACTTCTCAGGAACAAATATCCTCGGCGCTCTGTATTCCATTGTGATAGGCGCACTGCTTTATCTGACAGTCGTTAAGAAGCTTCTTGTAAAAGATAATGCATACATTGACAGATGGCCGAAGTTTTTGGATCTCGAGGATCTTATATACAGACCTTTGCTTTTAACTGTGATCCCTAATGTCTGTGTATTTATCTGCAGACTGATCGACAGACTCATGGATTATGTGGTGCTGACATTAAGAAAGACAGTTTATAAAGATGCCAAGCTTCCGATCGAACCTACAGAAGGTGATGAGCTGACTCATTATTTCGGTACCATAGCGGATGACTCCATCCGTGTGCTTAATGAGAGTCTGTGGTCTTATAATCCGAGAGAACCTGAAATTGAACATAAACTGGCACTGTTTAGGAAATACTACAAGGAAAACTCTACCATTATAGGAAGGTCAATGTCGTTTGGCCTGTTCCTTGCATGTGTAGGTCTTCTGCTGGTATTGGCATACATGCTTTTATTCTGATAGAATTATGTTATGACACTTGAAAGTATTGTAAAACTTCAAAAAGAATATTCGCTCATCGGTATCCCCAAAGATATCCATTACAGGAAGGAGGCTCTAGAGAGGCTCCTTGAATCTATTGAGGATAATGAGCCTGCCATATATGATGCATTAAAACTCGATCTTAATAAATGCGAGATGGAAGCCAATGTCATGGAGGTTTCGCAGGTTAAGTCAGAGATAAGCTTTGCGATAAATCATCTCGAGCAGTGGGCAAGACCCAAAAGGGTAAGGACTCCCATCAGTCTGTTTCCTTCAAAAAGCTATGTTTACAAGGAACCATACGGTGTAAGTCTTATCATCGCACCCTGGAACTATCCGGTTAACCTGAGTCTCATACCTTTAGTGGGAGCCATAGCTGCCGGAAACTGCGCAATAGTCAAATGCTCAAAGAAATGCCTGAATACATCCAGAGTGATAGTCAGCATTATAAACAGTACTTTTGACAAGAGGTATGTCTATGCCATAGAAGATGCTCTTTCATATGATGAGATCCTTTCTCAGGATTATGATCATATCTTCTTTACAGGAAGCGAAAGAGTCGGAAAGACGGTTATGAGATCCGCTTCATCAAGACTTATACCCGTAACACTTGAGCTGGGTGGTAAATGTCCGTGTATCATCGGACCAGATGCGGATATAGATATGGCCGCAAAGAAGATCATGTGGGGCAAGATAATAAATGCCGGCCAGACCTGTGTGGCACCCGATTACGTGGTACTGCCTTCGGAATGCAAGGAAGAGTTTCTTGTCAAGGCAAGAGAGCATTCCAATGAGATGGTTAGAGATCCGTTCAATAATGAGAATTATCCCAAGATCATCAATCTCCATCACTTTATGAGACTTACAAAATTCATAATGGGAGAGGAAAACCTTTACGGCGGCAGATATGATGATAAACAGTTAAAGATCGAGCCCACTCTCTTTCCAAATGCTACATTTGACAGCGAGATCATGAAAGAGGAGATATTCGGACCACTCCTTCCCATCATATCCTATACGGATGTGGATGATGTGATCGATACGATAAAGAGACGTCCCAAACCGCTTGCCTGCTATATATTCTCGTCTGACAGAGAGTTTGTTGATCTTACTGTCGAGAGAATGGCTTACGGCAGCTGCTGCGTCAATGACTGTATCGTTCAGCTGGGAAATCCCCGTCTTCCTTTTGGAGGAGTCGGTGCCAGCGGTATCGGCAAATATCACGGACAGGCATCATTTGAAACATTTTCAAATACAAAGAGTGTTCTGATGAATCGTTCGGGCAGGGATTTTGAGATGAAATATCCGCCCTTTACTGATGATAAATATGCGAGAATAAGAAAATTTTTAAAATAAACTTACGAAGGGGCCGAATTTCTGATAAAATAGATAACACAGCGTTAATTGTTTCAAAATTTTTAGAAAGGGAGCAGACATGTTTGAAGTTGGTGAATATGTGGTTTATGGTAACAAAGGTGTATGTAAAGTCAATAGTGTCGGACCGGTCGATATACCCGGCATACCAAAAGAACGACAGTATTATACCCTGTCACAGGTATACACCAGAGGAAGCACGATCTTTACTCCCGTTGACAGTGATAAAGTAGTCCTGCGCAGAGTCCTGACAAGCAAGGAAGCAAAGGATCTGATCAATGATGCTGCTCATATGAATCCTGTCTGGATCCAGAATGACAAGGAAAGAGAGCAGAGATTTACCGAGATTCTGCGTTCTGCCGATACAAGATCTTTATTTGAGATGATAATCGCTCTTCATCACAGAAAGGAAAGGCGACTGGCAGCCGGCAAGAAAGCGACCAGTACTGATGAAAGATATTCACATGCTGCAGAGGACATCCTCTTCGGAGAACTGGGAATATCGCTCGGGATCGCAAGAGACGAGGTCAAGGACTTTGTGATAAGAACATTTGAGGATGTAAGATAAAAAAGATGCCTTAGGCATCTTTTTTATTTGTCCACATCTTCCCACCAGTGCTCGTTGTATTTTTCAATATCGTCAAAATCAACTCTTTCACCGATCTTAGGTGTAGCTTCGTTTATGTTTAATCTTTCCGATTCTTTTAAGGATCTTATAACGGAATCATCCCAGTCGTTGTAGCAGATACAGTATGCCGCCCAGTGAACGGGTATGAACCAGTCAGCTCCTATCTCACTCACCGCTTTTACGCTCTCTTCAGGGAACAGATGAATGTTTGGCCATCCTTTTCCATACTGACCGCATTCCATAAGAGCAAGATCCACTTTACCTAATTTTTCATTGATCTCTTTGAAATTATCACAGTATCCGCCATCCCCAGAGTAATATACCGTGTGACTTCCGTCATCTAGATGAAAGCCGCACCACCAGGATGCATTTTGTTTTAGAGGGTTTCGCCCGGTGTAATGCTTGGCGGGGGTCGCTGTTATCTTCAGTCCGTTTTCATCAAGCTCGTCATACCACGCCATGGTCTTTATCCTGCTTTTATCTATTCCCCATCCTATAAGATAGCTTTCAACTCCTAGCGGAACGACATAAGTACTTACTTTGCTATCCAGCTTTTTTATGGTCTCATGATCGAGATGATCATAATGGTCATGTGATATGAGGAGTATATCTATATCAGGGAAGTCTTCAGGTTTAATGGGGACCTGTGAGAACCGCTTCACTCCTGCAAAGGATACAGGTGACGAATACTTGGAAAAGACAGGATCTATAAGGATATTATTTTCACCCATCTGAACAAGGATCGAGGAATGTCCAAGCCATGTAACATAAAGCTTTCCGGTTTCACCTGCTGGTATGCTATCTGACTGTATTACGGGGATAGTACCCTTAGGCTTTAGTCTGTCGCTTTTTTCTTCCTTTTGGGGACTGAGTAATGGAACATCATCCTGATTGTGGAAAGTACCATCGTAGAAGAAAGCAGTTCTTTGGGCATACTCTTTTTGCATGGTCTTATCCGGCAGTCTGCCTATTGACGGCCAGAATTTTAAAAATGCAAATATAAGACATATGAAAATGACAATAGCTAAAACTGATATCATAATAATCTTCGCAATCTTTTTAAACATGTAACAAATATAACACATGACACTCACGCGATTCTATATGTGATATAATAAAAAAGGTTAAATTTTCATAAACACTGATACAGGAAAGGGGAAAAACATGGGTGTATTGGTAGAGTGTCGTAATCTCACCAAAAGCTATCAGGGCAACAGACCTGTCATCGAAAACCTGAATCTGACCATAGAAAGTGGTCATATAATAGGGCTTTTGGGACCGAACGGAAGCGGCAAGACAACCATAATCAAGATGATAAACGGTCTGCTAAGACCAACAAGCGGCGAGGTTTTGATAGAAGGGCAGGCTCCGAATCCTTCTACAAAGGCGATCATCTCTTATCTTCCGGAACGTACATATCTGGAAGCTCAGAAGACGGTAGCAGATATAATAGATTTCTTTACTGATTTTTACAGTGATTTCAGACCCGAAAGGGCAAGGGCAATGCTTAGTGCATTAAAGATAGATGAAAAGGCATTGCTTAAGACGCTGTCAAAGGGAACTAAGGAAAAGGTTCAGCTTATACTGGTCATGAGCAGGGATGCAAAACTCTATATCCTGGATGAGCCTATCGCCGGTGTTGATCCTGCGACTAGAGATTATATAATCCGCACAATCATAAACAATTATGACAAGGAGGCATCAGTCCTGATATGTACGCATCTTATATCGGATATTGAGGAAGTGCTTGATGATGTCATATTTCTAAAGGACGGACAGGTAACTCTGCATTGTCCCGCTGCCGAGATCCGTGAAAAATTCGGTGTGTCTGTGGACAAGCATTTCAGGGAGGTGTTCGCATGCTAGGTAAGCTATTTAAACATGAATGGAAGGATTCCTTCCTTTTTATGCTAATACTGAACGGATCGATACTTATTCTGTCCATTCTTGGAGCATTTTTCTTCAATTCCATTGATATTTCAGAGATTGATTATGAAAGACCGTTCCAGGGACTGATGTACGGAACCTACATGTTAGTATATGTTGTCGGTATATTTGTTTTATTTATCGGTTCAACGATATACTTCTATGTAAGATTCTTTAAGAATATGTATACGGATCAGGGATATCTCATGCATACCCTTCCCGTTACTGAGCATGAACTCATTTTTTCAAAGCTTTCTGTAGCCATGATATGGAAGATAATAAGTGCAATAGTGGTAACATTTGGTCTTGAGCTCATTGCCTACAGCATTTCCAAGGATATTATACCTGCATTACGCGAGATAAAGGAAGAGATCCTAAGACTTGGGGTAGAACCGGTAAGACTATCTTTAATCATCATACTGTCACTTTTGCTTGCGCTTGGATATGCACTGTATACATATCTGCTTGGATATGCATCTGTGAGTATCGGACAGTTTGCGGTAAAGAATAAGGTCATTGCTTCTGTCGGAGCATTTTTAGGCATAAGACTGATCGTGAGATTTATCCGCAATCTTATCACGGTGTCTGTAGGAAGCATGAGTTACACCAGGCTCTTGATGTATTCCGCATCAAGAATAGATGATCACGCCTTACTAGTTGCAGTTGCGATATCCAATATAATGATCTACATTGTCTGTGCGGTTTTGTATCTCATAACCCACATGATCATGAAGAACAGACTTAATCTTGAATAGAAGCAAAAAAAGAAGCGCCATTGGCGCTTCTTTTAGTTGAGGGATCATCCCTCGATGGCTATATATTTATTTGCTTCAACCTTTTTGTCATCCTTTTTAGGAATATCCAGAGTAAGAATGCCGTGTTTAAAGCTTGCCTTGATGTCTTCCTGCGTAAGTGCTTCACCGACGTAGAAGCTTCTCTGGCAGGAACCGCTGTATCTTTCCTGACGGATGTATTTGCCTTTCTTTGCCTCAGCCTCGTTTTCGGCCTCGTTCTTATCTAGTCCCTTTGCGGCGCTGATTAAAAGATAACCGTTATCAAGCTGAACTGTAACATCTTCTTTCTTGAAGCCAGGAAGATCGATCTCCATCTTATAGGCATCGTCTGTTTCTCTGATATCTGTATTCATCACATTTTTAGCTCTGTGACCATACAGTTTCTTTTCCAGATTTCTGAAATCTCTGTCATCAAACCATGGAAAACTGTCCAGGCGGTCGATCAAATCAAAGTCATCGTGAAATAAGCTAGGTCTCAACATAAGTCATCCTTCCTTTCTTTACGTTGTATCGTTTCGATACACAACCTCTCAAATAACGTTAATAACTTTGAACCCGGAATGTTTGGGAGCTGTCCTGCAACTCCTTTTCTTTGTTCTGACTACGTTATAGCACCGCAATTAGCACTCGTCAACACAGAGTGCTAATTCTTTATTCTTTGTTTATAATTGTTAATAATTGGATAATACTATTGCTCGGCGGCATGCCATGAGTAAAGCTGGATAAGAAAATCCAGGTCTTTAAGGAACTTGTAATCATACCTTTCTGCTGATTGTAGGACAAGGATATCGGCATTAAGGAGGTCATCCTTAATCTCTCTTTCATTATCTCTGTATGCAAATGTACAGTGATTGAAGTCCTTCTTTATATATGGGATCATAAAGTTTCTGTAGGAATCACCGATCATTACGAGGCTTTCATTATATCCTCTGTCGGTCTCGGTCCTGTAGATATCACTGGTAAGAACGGATTCGGCGGTTTCATAGGTTGTGTATACATCGTCCTTGTAGTGAACGATATATTCGTAAAACGGAGGAAAGTCCGCAGCATTGAGTTTGCCTAGTTCTATCAGATCTCCGGAAGCAGGCCGGCTTTCCTTTGTAACAGCAAGTGATAAAATATCGGTCTGAGGGATATCCAGCATTCCGTAGAGAGCCTGGACTCCTATGTATGAGCCTACAAAATTCCAGTGACTGTCATATTTATAGTAGGACTCATAGTATCTTGTTATGTCCTTGAGTTCTTTTGTGGGAAATGCTATATCTACCGTTGAATTCTCTTTTATATAGTCATAAAGCCTGGGAACTCTTTTATAGGTATCAAAGACCGTAAAACTGGGCATGTATTCAGGATATACATTGCTCTTTGACGGTGTGAATATTACTGCGAGCTTTATCTCCCTTGCGTCACACAGCTCCTTAAGGATATTCAGCTTCTTTGCATATTCGCTCATCTCGTTTTCTGTGAGGAGATTGTTGGCCTGATAGTAAGGCAGATTTCCCCATCCGTAGAGGAAAAGCCAGTCGAATCTTCCTATCGTTGTCTCGCCGTGAACATTGGGAGCCAGATAGCTGTCATCTATCAGCTTGTCTGTCCAGGAATCTGTTTTTTCTGCCCCGCAGTGTGTACATACAAATTCGGTATAGCCATAGCTTATATAGGTCGGATCTACGACATTGGCGGTCTGCCATTCATGACCCATGGTATCACAGTTCCAGATTATTACTTCGTCTTCTTTCGGTTCGATTAGCAGTGCTCTCAGCTTTTCGCTTTTGTACATGCTTTTCTGTCCGGATTTTGCAACAGTTTCAACCGCTATTTTGCTTCGATTGTCTTCAATACCGTACAGAATCTTTAGTGCAGCAGGTTTCAGATCATATTCATACGGACTTTCTACAACGGAATCGACGGATTTCTTAAATGAGATCAGTGAACTTCTGAAAGGAGCCCTGTCCGCGAACCAGTCTGTAACTGCTTCTCCGGAAAGAGCAAGCTCTGAAACATTTTCAATCTGAGTCTTTTCTCTCTTTTCTCCAAGATCATAATCAAGAGAATCATACAGATTTTTGTCCGCAATAAATAAACCTGTCCATATAACAGGAGGAATAAACAACAGTATTATAAATAGTGCGATACAAGCTTTTTTCATTGTTATCCCTTTTATTGCGATCAGAACTGGAAGTATAAGAACGGATTATACGAACCCGCAATAATCTCGATCATTGATACCGCCAGAATCAGTATTGCCAGTATTCCTTTAAGACCTGCCCATATATTTGCCTTTTTTTCTGACTTAAATCTGTTTTCAATAAAACCGTAAACGGGAAATGAAAATATCCAGCCAAGTAAAAAGGAAACGATCAACCGCATTGAAAGATAAGAGAATACAGTGTAAACACCGTCACCTCTTGAAAACATTTCTTTAAGAAATGTAAGGGCCTGTGATATATTTTCTGATCTGAAAACGGCAAATCCTATAATGACCATGAACAGAGTATATATCCTGTTAAGAAGTTTTACAGGATTCTTCTTTAGTATATTGCCGCTTAGAAGTCTTTCGGATATTATCAGAATTCCGTTAAAGAGTCCCCAAACAACAAATGTGAGTTTTGCTCCGTGCCATATGCCGGTAAGCCCAAATACGATAAGAAGATTGAAGACAAGACGGACAGACGAGCATCTGCTTCCGCCAAGAGGTATATATACATATTCCTTAAACCATCCCGAAAGCGAGATATGCCATCTTCTCCAGAACTCCTGGATTGATTTTGAAGCATACGGATGATCAAAGTTTTCCTTAAGATCAAAACCAAATATCTTTGCAAGACCGATCGCCATATCCGAATAGCCTGAGAAATCAAAGTAAAGCTGGAGTATATAGCATATGGCACCAAACCATGTAACGGTTGCGCCTAGTCCCTGTATTTTATCGCCCCATATGGCATCAACCGGACCGGCAAGTGCATTGGCGATAAGAACCTTCTTTCCAAGACCAAAGCAAAAACGCACCATTCCGTCAAAAAATCTGTCTGATGATGTATCTCTGTCAGTCAGCTGCTTTTCTATGTCGCTGTATCTGACTATAGGTCCGGCAACAAGCTGCGGAAACAGTGAGACATACAGAGAAAACTTGATAAAATCCTTTTGCACGTACGCTTTATTTCTATAGACATCCACAACATAAGATACTGACTGGAATATATAAAATGATATGCCGAGAGGCAGGATTATATCAGTAAACGTATCCGCGAATTTAAAGAATGACAAGAGTCCGATATCGAGTAGTATCGTGACAAAAAGAGCAGGTTTGATACCTTTGTCTATTAACAGACCGCCGGCATAGTTGATGATAAGTACGGCAAAGAGCAGCAAAAGATAACGGTATCCGCCGAGACCGTAAAATGCAAACGATGCGATAAGCAGCAGGATGTTGTTTGCCTTTATTCTGTTTTCGGGATCATTCCTGTATAACAGACTGCTTAAAAAATACAGAATCAGAACCGCAGGAAGGAATACCCATAAAAAGAATACCGAGCTGAAGATCATATGATGCTATTCCCTAACTTTAAACAATTCTTTTTCATCTGAAGTGTAATATATGAAAGTGACGGATGAAGGTCTGATCGAGGATGTCTGCTCGATCTCATCCTTTATATTGTTTATGGTTTCTGACCACGTTGTTTCGTCTTCCAGTGCCTTTTTTATCTTTTCGATGTTTTCATCTGAAAGGTCTGAAAGATAGTAGTATTTGTAGACTATATCATTTGAGGATACTTCCATGGAATAATCGCCGTAAATCTCACAGTTTTGTGAAAGAATGCTGTCTCTTACCTCCTGTGTTTTGGCTTTTGCTTCTTCGGTGGACATTAGTGCTTCAAGTGTTTTTGGCGCACCGCAGGCTGTGATCAGGACGCAGAGAATAAAGAGAGCTGTTATTCTTATGAGATTTGATCTGTTAACTGAAAACTTCATATGAATTTCTCCTCCGTATAATTATATCGAATATACGGACATAAAAAAACACAGATTTTAAGATTGACACGTAACGAGCGTTAGCCTATAATTTCTAACGAGCGTTAGATAACAGCTCATGAAAGAGGGAAAGGTAAATTATGCCAAGAACAAATGCTAAAGAAAAACTGATCGAAGCGGCGATGGAGCTCTTTTCGGTCAAAGGATATGACGGTACCAGTGTGGATGAAATCGCGGAATCCATAGGTATTAAAGGTCCTACCATCTATAAGTACTATAAAGGTAAGGAGGCTCTTTTACAGGCGATCATCGAAAATGCCGACATGGAATATAACAAAGGTATGGGCTTTGGAATAAATGCCGGTGAAAATGTACATACCGGCAGGGAACTTAAGGAATTTGCCATGAAGAGCCTGATGTTTACCATAGATAATGAAACAGCAAGGAGAATGCGAAAACTGCTTACTATAGAACAGTACAGAGATGTAAAGTTCGCACAACGGGCGACCAAACATCAGATAAGCAATATAGTATCCATGTATGTTCCTGTTTTTAGAAGACTGATCGATGAGGGAGTCATGTTAAATGGAAATCCTGAAGTGATCGCACTTGAATTCATGGCGCCTGTTTCACTTATGCTTCAGATGTGTGACAGGGAACCGCAAAAAAAAGATGATGCACTTCGCATGATCGAAGAACATATGGATATATTTGTTGAGAGATATTTCATAACAAAATAGAAAGATTAAAACGAAGTAAAAGGGGAAAATATGAAAAAAAGGATGTTTTTGATATCACAGTTAATGCTTTTGGTATGGTTCTTTTTGGATATGACAGGAGTGTATTTTAAGGACTGTTATCTGGTTACGAGATCATATAAGGAAGACGGGATTTTCTTTCTGATATATCTTGTGACTGTTTTGCTGTATATATTTAAGGAAAATGCAGGGAAATGGGCAGTACTTGTATGGAGTATCATGTGGTTTGTCACACAGTTTATGAATCATGAGCTCGTTACTATCACGGGAAGAGGCTATGAAGGAAAGCTGAAATACTTTGCAGGCTCTCTTTACTGGTTAAAGATTGATGGAATGTATATACCGGATGTCTACCATACTGTTTTGCATATCCTTATTCTTGCCGTGATCATTACCGCTATCATATATATAAGGGATAAAAAAGATACAGACAGGGAGGTTGATGAATGATAAAAACAGAGATAATTCTGGCCATCATAGGACATATACTGTGTGGTATCTGTGATTGTTTACTAAGTTATTCAAAGACCGGAAGAAGACTGAATTTCAAGGTCCTTAAGGATCCGCAAAAGATGTATGAGGAGTTTAGGGATATGCCGTTGTCTTTTCCGTTAATATCCATGGTGCTTGGAACATTTTCCATAACCATGTTTGGATTCGGATATTTTGCCTTAAGCTATTGGATGAAGGATTTTTCAATTTTAGCATCAAATATCATGTTCATAGCAGCTTTGTTTTTCCTTGTTCCTATCGTAGTACATCACGTGATATGCGGAGTTGTTGAGTGGATGTATATATCGCTTGACCGTAAAGATGAAGTAAGAACTGCTGTATTTGATCTGCAGAAAAAGACGATAAGCACAATGTTAGCGGGTTACGCAGGCCTGCTGATATATCTCATTACGTTATTCATACTAGTGATAACGGGAAAGACATATCTGCCGATATGGGGATGTATATTCAACACTGCGGTATTTATGCTTTTACTTGTGCCGACAAAACTTCCTGCAAAGGGTAATATCGCAGGAGTGTTGATGTGGATCGGGCTATTGTTTGTTGTTTAGAGCTTTGAAACAGATATCATAACAACACAAAAGCAGGCCGGTTTTAAAAGAAAAATAACTTTTTTGAAATTTTTTAAATTTTTTTGTAACGAAATGAAAACTCTCACGTCTAATCGATGAGATCACTTGAAAGGAAGCTCAAAGTTCCATGGACAAAAACACCGCTGAAAAACTTTATGAAGCTTTTTACATGAAGGTGTTTTCTTACGTAATGACGCTCACGAGTGATCGGGAAGATGCTAAGGAGATAACCCAGGAGACATTTTTCAGGGCAATCTCCACAGAACACTCATTCAGAGGAGAAAGCGAAAGCTACACATGGTTGTGCGCGATAGCAAAAAATCTCTTTATAGATGAGAAGCGACGACATTCCCGATTTGAACAGGTAGAACTCGAAGAGCAGCAGGATACGGGGAAAAGCTTTGAAAAGAGCCTTATGGATTCAGATACATCCATCCGGGTTCACAGAGTACTTCATGAAATGGAGGAACCCTATAAGGAAGTTTTTCAGCTTCGCATATTCGGGGAATTGTCCTTCAAAGAGATAGGTTCCATCTTCGGTAAAACTGAAACCTGGGCCCGGGTAACCTATCATAGAGCAAGAATAATGATCAAAGAAAGGATGGAGAAGTCATGAAATATGAATGTGATGTAATAGAAGATCTATTACCATTATATAAAGATGGCGTATGCAGCAAGGCAAGTTTAAAAGCCGTTGAAGAGCATCTTGCTGAATGTCCAAAGTGCACACAGATGCTGAATGCATTAAAAGATACAGTTATTGATGAATTGATAGTAAGGGAGAGAGATGAAGTAATCGATTCCCAATCCAGATTTTTTAAGAGAAGAAGTGCTGTAATAGGCAGTGTTTTAGCAGCTGTATTTGCTCTGCCGATACTTATATGCCTGATTGTTGATCTTGCAAGCGGTAACGGTCTCGGATGGTTTTTCATCGTGCTTGCATCGATGCTTATCCCGACATCAATTTTTGTTGTACCGCTTATGGCACCAAAAAACAGGATGTTTTTGACAATGTGTTCATTTACATTTAGCGTGATCCTGCTTTTGGCAGTTATCTGCATATACAGCAGAGGAAGCTGGTTTTTTATTGCGGCATCATCAGTTCTGTTTGGCTTAAGCTTATGCTTCGTACCATTTATAGTCTGCAGAAGACCTGTTAATGCTTATCTTAAGAACTACAAGGGACTTGCGGCAATGACGATCATCACTGCCACATTCTTCCTTATGATGATCTGCATAGGAATACATGTTGCGTCAAGAAAATACTTTATCCTGGCATTCGGGATATCTGTACCGATGGTTCTTCTTGTCTGGGTAGTCTTTTTGATCATAAGATATATGCCTGCCAACGGATTTGTAAAGGCAGGTACCAGTATAGGAGTGATCAGTATTGGTTCATTTGTCGCAAATATGATGATTACTCAGATAGTGATCAGCAAATTAGATGAAGTAATGGTATATACAGATCATTCACAGATCAGTTCTATCATAGGAGTTGTAATAGGGATGATTCTTATCACAATTGGTCTTGTAGTAAAAAAGGGAGAGAATAAAGAAAATGCTTAAGAGGTTGATTTTTACAGTAGTATTTGTTGCAGCTTTTATCTGCTTTAGCGGATGCGGTTTTATAGTAGGATCAAATTATATATACCAGAACGGAGATAAGTATACGGCTGGTGACCGTGAGATAAAGGAAAAGATCGAAAACATCAACATAGATTATAATTCAGGAAGCGTAAAGCTAATCGGCTCTGATACAGACATAATAACCGTAAAGGAAACGTCATCGGTTAAGCTGGATGATAAGAGAAAGGTGCATACCTGGGTTGACGGGACAACTCTTTACGTAAGATACTGCGCTTGCGCAAAGAATCTTGATCTTAATAACCTTCAGAAACAGCTTATCATCACTATACCTGATGACCTGATCCTTTCAGATCTTTATGTCGATGTTTCTTCAGCAGATGTAAGCTGCGAAAACTTTAAATCTGACAGCGTGGATATCAGTGCAAGTTCCGGTAATATCCTTACAGAATGCGAAGCAAACATGATAAAGCTTTCCGCTTCTTCAGGAAATGTTTATCTGACTCAGAAAGGAAACAGCGAAAACATATCGATCGAAACATCTTCAGGCAGTATCGATGTTGATATGGAAGATGCGACAAATCTTTTAACACAAGCAAGTTCCGGTGATATAACGATAAAGGCAGGCAATGTAAAAGAATTTAGGTCAGAGACTTCAAGCGGAAGCAATGAATTCAGTTTTGATTCAGCTCCTGGGATGTCAGATATAGAAGCATCATCAGGCAATATAACAGTATATCTTCCAAAAGACAGTGATCTTACAGTAAATATGGATCCTGATGAAGATGATTTTTCTTACAATCTTGCATTTACCAAAAAGGGCGATGCATATATAAGCGGGGATGGATCAAATAAAATGAAGATCGACATATCTTCAGGTGAGATTAACTTTAGGGCACTTGACTAAAAGGTATGAAAAAGAAAATTAAATTGTTCCCAAAGGTATTACTGGTAGCGTTTGCGGTTATAGCAGTATGCCTTACGGGACTGTTCATATATAACAGGATAATGTTAAAAAAAGATGCAGCGCTGTTAAAGGAACATGTCGGTCAGATGGTTGAAGTAGACGGTCATGATATGTGTGTCTATTTTGAGGGGGAAGGCGATCATACGATAGTATTTATGTCCGGCTGGGGGGAACCTTCACCTATATATGATTTCAAGGCTCTTTACAGCCAGCTGAGCAATGACTATAGGATCGTAGTCATAGAAAAATTCGGATACGGCTTTTCCGATGAAGTGGGTGGCAGAAGATCGTTCTATACAATACTTCGCCAGGACAGAGAGGCGCTTGATAAAGCAGGTATAACAGGTCCGTTTGTGCTCTGTCCCCATTCTCTTTCGGGAGTGGAAGCCATACTCTGGGCGCAGAAATATCCGGAGGAAGTGGAAGCGATTGTAGGACTGGACATGATGGTTGCTAATGCAAATATCCAGTCAAAATATGAAGTATTAAACAATCTGGCAATGGATATAAACAGTATTGCAAAAAATATCGGATTTCTGCGTTTTATAAATGTTGATGAGACAGGTACTCTGACAGAAGAGGAAAAGAGGACTGTAACAGCTCTTTACTGCAGGGATACAGCAAATGATACTGTAAGAAACGAAAGAGAAATAGAAAATATAAAGGAAGTGAGTGTTGCAATATACAGCACATCACTTCCCACTGTTCCGACTATACAGTATATCACTGAAGAAGACAATGATAATACATGGATCGTTTCCGCACAAAAACTCGCGGATGCATCAAAAAACGGACAGGTTATAAAACTAGACTGCGGGCATTACGTTCATCACTATGAGTATGAACGGATAGCCAAAGATATAAAAGTTCTGATCGAAGGGCTCGAGTAGAGCGATCATTCGGCGTAATTGATTCTTATATTGGTAAGAGCACACTGGTCGCCTGAAAGAGCCACGTAGATCTCCTCGGTATCAACTAAAACATGAGTTGTATCTTTTATTGAGATGCCATCATTCTCTGTTTGTGAAACAATGGTATTTCCATCTCTTTTAAATGAAACAGAACAGTCAAATCCATTTCTGTTATAGTTCTTCCATGAATCCCAGCCATTGAAATCCTGTCTGTTTACCAAAAGATCATTTTCTGCCACATGTTCAGCTTCCCAGTTTTCGCCATCCAGTCTGACAAGAGAGAATTCCTTATAGTTTTCGCCATTAACCGTTCCATCATCGGATGAGAAAATGACATATGAAGGACAATGCCAAACAAGTCTTGCGGTAGGCAGGCTTATTGAATGGAAAGATATCTTCATACCGTCTTTTATCGGAATACCGTTTGTTGATTCACTTCTGTAGCCGTCAACCTGAACATTCGGAATATCTCCGGCAGGTACATTGATAAAACTGATCTCTTCAATGATCCTGGGGATGAAGTCAGCATTTGTTTTTTCTTCTGATTTTTCTATCTTAACATCACTGATACGGCATTGTTCTCCGCTAAGACCGATATATACATACCTCGAGCTGTCCGGAAGAGCAATGATGAATTCTGTAACGCCTTCTTTGTCATAGATTTTAATAAGTGCGTGATCCTTGACTTTTACGGCTTCTATTCGGTATTCGCCACGGGCAAGAGAGGTCTTTTCCTCTCTTTTCTTTGTTTCTATCTTTCTTATTCCATTATTTACTGAATGACCATCAAACCAGATCTCACAGTATTCGAAATATAATAATTCCTTTATCTCTTTTTCTTCGTCATGGTAGCGGCCGTCAAGAGAATCAAAGATTACAAGTGAAGGCTTGGGACTGTGACTGGCTATCGTTTTGTTAGGACTTACCTTCATTTCTATAGTAGTCATGTAAGGATTGATCCAAATACCTTCGGAAATATCATCCCTGTGTTCACCGATTACAAGCACGTTCTTTCCGGCCAGTTCCTTTATCTCTTCTCTTTCCTTCATCTCATATTCGGTATCCATATCTATAAGATGAAGCATGATGTTGGCAAATTCAGGATCAAACTGAGTTCCGGCACCTTCTATGAGCTGTTCGCGAACCTTATCCTGAGTTATGGTATCACGATAGCTTCTTTTTGATGTCATCGCGTCATATGCATCCGCTACAGATATGATTCTTGCAACCTCGGGAATGTCTGAACCCTTGAGCTTTTGAGGATATCCCTTTCCGTCATAGCGTTCATGATGAAAGTTTGCACCGATGCTAAGATACGGATACTCCGTGATGCTCTTAAGGATCTGGGCACCCATTACCGGATGCTGTTTTATAAGATCAAATTCCTCGTCAGTAAGTTTTCCCTCCTTACTTATGATCGCCTCGGGTACACCGATCTTTCCTACATCGTGCAGAAGAGCTACATAGTAAATCTCTTCACATTCAGAAGGGCTCTTTCCTGCTCTTTCTGCTATCTTTTTTGAGTATTCGGCAACTCTTGAAGAATGACCGTGGGTGTATTTGTCTTTTGCATCTATTGCATTTGCCAGAGCTGTCGCAGTCTGAGAGAAAAGTCTCTGAACGTTTTTCTGCTCCTCTTCCTTTATATAGAGCTTGCTCTGGAAATTGATCAGAGTATATATGATCCCGCTTACAATGAACAGAGCAGCAATGCTGTCAAAGTAATTGCCGCCTCTTGTGTATCCGATTATCAGATTTGGGAATAAATATCCAACTATCCAGCAGATGACCATGACGACTGCTTCGCAAATGATCATAATGATCTTTAGTTTTCCTTCCAGGATCATTGCGATATAGATAGTGCCCAGCAGCAACCATATGGGAGTGCCGCCCTCAACGCCGCCGTTAGAGAAAAACATCGATGGAAGAAATACGAATACGAGTATCACGGACAGAACGACTTTCGCCCTCTCGATCTTATTTTTCTTGAAAGCATATATAACATATATCGTAAAGAATATGGCACCGATAATGGTAGAGATCGTAGCCGAGATGGGCTCATGCATTATAAGACCGCATGGAATTGCCGCAAACAGCGCGATAAGAACGGTGATCGAGAGCATTATAAATGTTCTCTCTTCTATATCAGTAGAAGAATCATAAACATAACTAGAGATCCGATTAAGGATCTTTTTAATTCCCTTCATTTCTAATTCATCCTCCATATTATATAATAACACTATGTGACACTTTTTGTGATACTTCTTTTGATATATTAGTGTCACAAAACAAGGATCGTATATATGCATTAGAAAAACAGTACAAGGAAGAATTGTATGAGTTCTATGTCACTGTTAGAAAAGAATCCAGTGAAAAGGATGCAGATGAGATCTTTGCAGAATTCGATGAAAAATGGGACAGGGAACATCCAGAGTTTTATGATATGCAAAAACTCTTAGCTTAGATTTATATTTTAAATTAGCCGGTATCTTATATGATACCGGTTTTTTATAGACTCAATCTTGACAGTGATAAGATTGAATGATACAATCTTATCACTGATAAGTTTGGAGGTGTTCATATGAAAGACAGATCATACCATCATGGTAATCTAAAGCATGAACTGATAGAAAAGGGACTGGAATATATAGACAGATACGGTGTGGAGAGTCTCTCTATGAGAAAGCTTGCGGAGACTGTAGGTGTAAGTTCAGCTGCACCTTACGCTCATTTTCAGAATAAAGAAGCATTTCTTGCCGCTGTTTGGGAGTACATAACAGATCAGTTTTATAGCAGACTGGAAGAAACTAGTAATACCTGCACTGATAAGAATCGTCTTTTGATCGAGCTGGGTAAAAGTTATGTGCTCTTCTTTTATGAGAATCCGCTGTATTATCACTTTTTGTTTACTAGAATTAATATTGAGGTAAGTGAATATAAACCATTTTTGCTATTTGAGGATATTGCGACAGACTATCTGGTTGAACACATTAATATAAGAAGAGATTCAATCCGTCCCAAAATCCTCGCACTCTGGTCAATGGTCCATGGCCTGGCACAGCTTGTTAGTGTTAAAGGTGTAGTTAATATGGATAATCTCGGTGATGAGATAGAAAAGATACTTTCATCAATTAGTTTTTAGGAGGAGTTTAGATGATAGGAGTATATTTAAGTGGCACGGGAAACACAAAACACTGTATAGATAAGTTTATTTCATTGATTGATCCTTCAGCCAGTACTGTATCAATCGAAGATAAAGACGTAGTATCAAAGATCATGGAAAATGATGAAATTGTTTTGGCATATCCAACACAGTTTTCAAATATGCCTTTTATGGTGAGGGATTTTATAAATAAAAATGCTGACATCTGGTCAGGTAAAAAGGTGCTGTGCATGACTACAATGGCGCTGTTTTCAGGTGATGGAACCGGATGTTGTGCAAGGGTGCTTAAAAAACATGGAGCAAGAGTAATAGGCGGTATGCAGATTATCATGCCTGATTCCATAGGTGATAACAAGCTTTTAAAGAAGCCAATAGAAACCAGCAAACAGATGGTAAAAGATGCTGACATAAGAATAGAAAAGATTGTAGAACAGATCAAAGAAACAGGAAGATATCCGCAGGAGGGGCTGAGTTTCTTTGCACATCTTGCCGGATTATTCGGTCAGAGACTGTGGTTCTATAATAAGACAACTGGTTACAGTGATAAAGTCAAGATCAGTGATGCATGCATTGGCTGTGGATTATGTGCAAAGAATTGTCCAATGAATAACCTGTTTATAAAAGGTGGTAAAGCGGTTGCATCAGATAAATGTGCAATGTGCTACAGATGTCTTAATACCTGTCCCAAACAGGCTATCACTATACTGGGAAAACAGGTTTATGAACAGTGCATGTATGAAAAGTATAAAGATTAATACTGGGATAATTGAAAAATGTTAGAACAAATATTAGAACTGGACAAAAAAATAGGGGTTCCAAATTCCTGGAACCCTTGATTTTACGGTATCGGGGTGACGTGATTCGAACACGCGACCTCTACGTCCCGAACGTAGCGCTCTACCAAGCTGAGCCACACCCCGTTTTTGACACATGAGACATTTTATATTATTTTCTGGAAAAAAGCAATAATAAATAAAGTAAATCGTTTTTTCACTCTTATAATTTGTTAAGAAATTATAAATTTAAAAATTTTTTGAAAAAAAGTGTTGCCTAAGTGAAAAAGATATGATAGTATTGCTACAGTAAATCACAGAGCGATAGGAAAGGCAAAACAGTCGAAAGGCTGTGACGCAAAACTATAGGGCCTCAAGTGTGGCAGCCAGTTGCAGTAGTGAAGACTTCGGCAACGCGGCGCCGGGGTTTTTTTAGTATAAATGGCAAGTGATTTATCACATTAATATAGTTAGTTCCACCTTCATTCCTTCAATAGTGCCCGCGACTCATTTATTGAGTTACGGGCACCTTCATTGTATGGAAGAGTTTTGAGATATATCGGAGTAAGTAAGATGAATTCAAATAAAAAGATGTTTATAGGTTCTGCAGTATGTTTTGCGATGTTTGTTCTTTTTACGATCCTCGTAAAGTATGTTAATGTTATGCCTGTCGGTCCGCAGAACAGTGAAGTTGGCTTTGCATCTCTTAATAAGGCTATTGCAGACAGTCTTCCTTATAATGAGTTTATGTATGATGTAAGTGAGGTATTGGGTTATCTTGCCATACTTACAGTGGGGATATTCGGACTGTTTGGTATCATGCAGCTTTTTATAAAGAAGGGATTCAAAAATGTGGACAAGGATCTGTACATCCTTTGCGGTCTGTATGTATGTGTTCTTGCAAGTTATGTGCTTTTTGAAAAGATCGTAATAAATTTCAGGCCGGTAATAATTGAGGGAGAGCTTGAAGCTTCATATCCCTCTTCCCATACAATGATGTCAGTAACATTCATGCTTGCTGCCATTCAGCAGTTTTCCATGAGACTTAAAAAGGCTAATACAAGAAGACTGATCATCGCAGCATGTGCAGTGATCGGTATCGGCATCATCATTACCAGGTTTTTATCCGGAGTTCACTGGGTTACCGATATAATCGGAGCCATCCTTCTTTCCGTTGCCTGGTTTCTCATGTATTTTGGGGCTATCAGAACGATATATCCGAAAAAATCAAACGATCAGATCTGATCAAAATCTCAAAAGAAATACAAAAAAAACACCGACCCCACGGCTCGCAGTCCGCAAAATCAGTGCCTCAGATGCGCGATCAGGGGCTCGAACCCTGGACACCCTGATTAAGAGTCAGGTGCTCTACCAACTGAGCTAATCGCGCTCACATATGAAGATATACCGCTCATTTGCGGCACAAGTGGTATTATAGTATAATATAAAAATCTTTGCAAGACTTTTTTAATAAATTTTTAATTTTCCCCTAAAAGGACGTTATAACAATGATTTTCGAGAGTCACGCACATTTTGATGATGAAGCTTTTGATGATGACAGAGATCAGCTTCTGTCTGATATGGAGTCACATGGAATAGAAACGATAGTCAATGTTGCGGCAAGCCTCTCTTCCGTTGAATCAACACTTAAGCTTTCTCATCTTTATCCGAATGTATATGCTGCGATAGGTGTTCATCCGAGCGAGACACTGGAGCTTAACGATAAAAACCTTGATCTTCTAAAACAGAGCATGAAGGATGAAAGATGCGTTGCCGTTGGTGAGATCGGACTTGATTATCACTTCCTGGATGAATATCCCGACCCTGACAAAAAAACCCAGAAGATCTGGTTTGAAAAGCAGCTTGAACTGGCAAAAGAGTTAGACAAACCTGTTATCATTCATTCAAGGGATGCGGCTGCAGATACGTTTGATATAATGAAAAGACCCGAGTATAGAGATCTCAGGTTTGATATGCACTGTTATTCATACTCTAAAGAAATGGTCAAGGAACTTAACAAGCTTGACTGTTACTACGGGATAGGCGGTGTGATCACTTTTAAAAATGCGAAAAAGCTTGTAGAGGCTTTGCAGGAAATGCCGTTAAACAGGATCATGCTTGAGACGGACTGCCCTTATCTTGCTCCTACACCGCACAGAGGAGAGAGAAACTGTTCGTATTATCTTCCCTTAGTGGCGCAGAAAATCGCTGAACTTAAGGGACTAAGTTATGATGAAATAGTAAGCATTACCTGTGAGAATGCAAAACGTTTCTTTAATATGTAAAAACAGAGGTTTATATGGCTAGTCTCGGAATACCTGCCAATACAATGGCGGTAATAAAGAAATACAATTTTTCATTTCAGAAGAAATACGGACAGAACTTTTTAATAGATACCAATATCCTGGAAAGGATCATATCGGAATCAGAGATCACCAAAGATGACTGTGTTCTTGAGATCGGACCCGGTATCGGTACTATGACTCAGTATCTGGCCGAATCGGCTAAAAGGGTGATTGCGGTCGAGATCGACAGATCACTGATACCGATCCTAGAAGATACTCTGTCAGACTATGATAACGTCACAGTGATCAATGATGATATCTTAAAGGTTGATATACAAAAACTCTGTGATGAATATAATGACTCAAGACCGATCAAGGTCGTGGCAAATCTTCCTTATTATATTACCACGCCGATAATCATGGGACTTTTTGAGAGCCATGTACCGCTTAAGAGCATAACGATCATGGTTCAGAAAGAGGTCGCAGACCGCATGCAGCAAAAACCCGGTTCAAAGGATTACGGAGCACTCAGCCTTGCGGTTCAGTATTATGCAAAACCTGAGATCGTTGCGGAGGTTTCTCCAAACTGCTTTATACCAAAGCCGAATGTATCGAGTGCGGTCATAAGACTGACACGATATGAGAATCCGCCAATAGAGGTTGATAACGAGCATTTTATGTTTTCACTCATAAGAGCATCGTTTAATCAGAGAAGAAAGACTCTGGCAAACGGACTTGCAAACGGCGGTCTGGGTTTAGAGAGAGAGACTGTTAACAGGGCACTTGAAAAAATGGAGCTTTCACTTACTGTCAGGGGAGAAGCATTGACTCTTGAGCAGTTTGCCATACTCAGTAACATACTGGGAAAGAAAGGAAATTCATGAACGACAGATTGACAAAGTCAGATATAGACAAGATGCAGCAGGAGATAGAGCACAGAAAGCTTGTGCTCAGACCACAGCTTTTAGTTGATGTAAAAGAAGCCAGGGCTCACGGTGATTTAAGCGAGAATTTTGAATACAAGGCTGCCAAGAAAGCAAAAAACCAGAACGAGAGCCGTATCAGATATCTTGAAAAGATGATAAAGACGGCACATATTATAGAAGATACTACAGCTGATGACGAGGTAGGAATCAACAATCAGGTGACCGTGCTGTTTGAGGAAGACGGCGAGACCGAGACTTATAAGATAGTGACTACAGTTCGCGGAGATTCACTAAAGAATCTGATAAGCATAGAATCTCCTCTGGGTAAAGCTCTTATGCGACACAAAGAGGGTGATCGGGTTGAGGTTTTTGTCAATGCGGATGTCAGCTACTTTGTCAAAATACTCAAAATTGATAATAACAAAGACGATTCAGACGACAAGATCAGGGGATATTAACACAATAATTAGGGGTTTTTGTAAAAAAAACACAATATATTGTATTTTTTGCTAAAGTATTTCATATTTCTGCCGATATACAATATGAAGGCATAAGTGTATGGTCGTTATATGCACTTTCCTTCTCGATATACATGAGGTATTCCAATCACACTACAAGGAGGTAGAAATATGACAGTAAGTGCTATTTTAAACGGCAAGAACAACAACCGGAAAAATAACCAGCTCATCAGACCGGTGCAGCCCAAACGTGGTACCAAAGCAAACGCTGTTGAATGTTCATATCAACTACTTCAGCAGCAGGCGATGATGGTGTACCAGAGATAAATTTCAGTCACAACGTGTTACAAAAAAAGGATTGCTAAGAGCAATCCTTTTTTTTATACTTATTTAGAAATATTTCAAAAGGAGATAAGTCATATGAGAACCATAGATGTATCTATAGTGACAGCTGCTCTTAAGGATATGTGTATAGAAGCCAATCATTTTCTGACAGAGGATATGAAACAGGCACTTTGCAATTCAAAAGACACCGAGAGGTCACCTCTTGGAAAGCAGATAATCGGCCAGCTGCAGGACAATTTAAAGATTGCGGGAGATGACATGATCCCGATCTGCCAGGACACTGGAATGGCGGTCATATTTGCTGAGATTGGTCAGGATGTGCATTTTACGGGCGGAAGCTTGGAGGATGCGATAAACGAAGGAGTAAGACAAGGCTATACTGACGGATACTTAAGAAAGTCTGTGGTCAAGGATCCGCTGATAAGAGAAAATACTAAAGACAATACACCTGCGGTCATCCACTATTCGATAGTCGAGGGTGACAAGGTCAAGCTCACGATAGCTCCGAAGGGTTTTGGAAGTGAAAACATGAGCAAGATATATATGCTGAAACCGGCAGACGGAGAAGAAGGAGTAAAGAATGCGATCTTATCGGCAGTAAAGGATGCCGGACCCAATGCCTGCCCGCCTATGGTTGTCGGAGTAGGTATAGGCGGAACATTCGAAAAATGTGCTCTGTTAGCAAAGAAAGCTCTTACCAGACCTGTTAATATCCATTCGGAAACTGAATGGGTTAAAAATATGGAAGAGGAGATGCTTGAACGCATCAACAAAACAGGAATAGGTCCCGGTGGACTTGGCGGATCGACAACGGCTCTTGCTGTTAACATAGAAACCTACGCTACTCACATTGCCGGACTTCCGGTCGCAGTCAACATCTGCTGTCACGTAAACAGACACAGCGTTCGTGTGCTGTAGGCTATAAGGAGAAAATGATAATGGACAGACATATCAAAACTCCTCTGAAAAAAGAGGATATAGAAAATCTTAACAGCGGAGATTATGTATATATTACAGGTACTGTATATGTTGCAAGAGATGCGGCACATAAAAGAATGGATGATCTGTTAAGAGAGGGAAAGGAGCTTCCCATAGATCTTAAGGATAATATCATCTATTACATGGGTCCGTCACCTGCAAGACAAGGACGTCCCATAGGATCGGCAGGACCTACAACTGCAAGCCGAATGGACAAATATGCACCTAAGCTTTTAGACCTTGGTCTTAAAGGAATGATCGGAAAGGGCAAGAGAACTGAAGAAGTAAAAAATGCGATCATAAGAAACGGATGTGTATACTTTGCTGCGGTAGGAGGAGCGGGTGCGCTACTCTCAAAGGCAATAGTGAGCAGTGAGATCGTAGCTTATGAGGATCTTGGTGCAGAAGCGATAAGAAAACTTGAAGTAAAGGATTTTCCTGTTATAGTCGTAATAGACAAAAACGGAAATAATCTATATGAGACCGCGATAAAAGAATATTGCGAGGAATAAAAAACAAGAACGGAAGCAATCACTTCCGTTCTTGTTTTAGTATTAAGCGGAGAAAGAGGGATTTGAACCCTCGCGCCGCGTGAACGACCTACACCCTTAGCAGGGGCGCCTCTTCAGCCACTTGAGTATTTCTCCATAGCCTGAATATTGCCACTACCAATCATTCAGTTTCGCGTAGTCAACGCAAGTGTTATTATATACATACCCAGGATAAAAGTCAATCATTAAAACGTCAAAAGATGCTCTTGTCACTCAAATTGCTTTCATAGTACAATAAAAAAAGCGAGGGTATTGTGATACGATCAGGAGGAGCGTACTTATGGGATTATTGGATAAATTTATTAAAGAAGCAGGAAAGCAGGTGGGTGAAAGGATCGCGGATGCAGCAGGAAAGACCATAAAGGATTCTCTGCAGAAAGCGGGATTCCCTGTAGAAGAGCAAACACAGCGCGCCACACAGACTAGTTCAGGCGCGTCAGTACAGACTGCAGCCGGTTCTGAGTCTGGATTCTCATGGGGAGAAACAATGCCCGATGAAGAAAATCAGTATAATTTCAACGGCACATATGTAGAATACTTTGATCAGATATTCAAAAGCGAATTCTCAGAGTACAGGGTTGAGCAGGAATCATTGCGCAAAGGCAAGATCACCGTATTTACATTCTGGAAGGACAGCACAAAAGCTCTTGTTGTTGAACTTTTGTCTGAAAACAGCCAGGCTGAGAATACAAGATTTCAGTGCAGTAGGGAAAAGATCCCTTACACAAGATTTTATTACAATCATCATGGATGGTGGAATACAAAGGCATATGTCATCAAGCGCACCCGTGATGCATTAAGTGCATAATAGAGTAACTATCAGTTTATAACAAAAAGAGAACGCTTCGCGCCTGTGGCGGATCCGGCGTGGAATATTACAGGCTTCGCAGGCAGCATTTTCACGTACGATCCCGTACATCCATGGAATTACCATGGATTTAATATCTTCTCTTTTTGTTTGGATAAGAAATGAGACAGGTGTTTACACGGTCTCATTTTTTATTAGAGATTAACAGGAGATCAGTATGTCCTTATTGGATGAACTTTCAAAAAAGGAAGTATGGGAAAGATTCTATGAATATAAAACATCTTTAGCCTGTCCTAAGGATATTGCGGGTAAGCTCAGAGATTTTATAGACGGATTGGAATATATGCCAGTCTGTGAATGCATTGACAGAAATGATGAGTTTGCTCTTCCGGCCAGATCTGTGATAAGTAAGCAGAGTTCACAGAAAAAGAGAACGGTATACACATACCCTTATGCAGAAAATACTGTCCTTAAGCTTCTTACTTATCTTATGCTTCGTAAGTATGACGGGATATACAGCAAAAATCTGTTTTCATTCAGGCCCGGCAAAACCGCTCAGGATGCGGTAAGGATGCTTCTTAGAGATCCATCGATATTCAAAAAGTATTCCTATAAAGTGGATGTCAGTGATTATTTCAATTCAATACCTGTGGACAGACTTTTGCCTGACCTTGAGAGTGTTCTTGAGGATGATCCCAGACTGTTTGAGTTTTTAAAGAGACTTCTTGAAGAAAAGTATGTCACTCAAAGAGGAAGCAATGAAAGGATACTGGCTGAGAATAAGGGAATAATGGCAGGAACTCCGATAGCTTCTTTCTATGCAGATCTTTATCTTAGAGAACTGGACAGACTTTTTTGTGACAGACATATAACATATGCAAGGTATTCTGATGATATCATCGTATTTGCTGACACAGAGCAAGAGATATCCGAGCATGCCGAAACGATAAAGAACTTCCTATATAATAAGAAACTGATGGTCAATCCTTCAAAGGAAAGCTTTAGTGAACCTTGTCAGGGATTTGTGTTTTTGGGGTTTTCGCTTAAGGAAGGCATAGTAGATATAGCACCCGCTTCGGTGACAAAGTTAAAACAGAAGATGCGAAGAAAGACCAGAGCTTTGATGCGATGGAGAAAACGCAATGTACTGGATGGAGAAAAGGCGGCGAAAGCATTTATCAGGGTGTTCAATAGAAAACTTCTGGAGAGTTCAAATGACAGTGATCTTAGCTGGGCCTACTGGTATTTCCCGATGATTACCACTACAGAGAGTCTGCATACAATAGATCTGTATGCACAGGATTGTATCCGCTATCTCATAAGTGGTACCCATACAAAAGCCAGATACAATATATTGTATGATGACATGAAAAAGCTCGGATACAGAAGTCTTGTAAACGCTTATTACGGGTAAACATAATAAAATCTTAAGAATTTTGATAAAATCTGACGATTGACTGTAAATATATCGACTTCAGAATGGTAAATTTTGCACATTGCAGTATTATGTAAAGCATATATACTTCTAAGGGTACGAAAAATTTTCATTTAGGAGGAGAAATATTATGAAAAAGAAAATCGTTATGGGACTTGTAACTGTAGGTATGGCTGCTATGCTTCTTGTTGGTTGCGGTTCAGACAATGCTGAGGCAACAACAGAGAACACAGAAGCTGTAGAGGAAGTAGCTGAGGAAGCTGATACAGAAGTAGAAGCTGCAGAAGTTGAGACAGCTGATGCTGACGAGTCAGTTGTTATCGAAGACGGTGAAGTAGCAACTGCTGCAACAGCTTCAGGCGTTGAGGCTGAGGAAGAGGCTGTTGAGGAAGAAGCTACAACAACTTCTGGTGAAGAGGCTGAGGCTACAGAAGAAGCAACAGAGAAGGTTGCTGAATAATCTGATTATAATATTGGATTATAGAAATGCGAACGGCTGTCAGTAATGGCAGCCGTTTGTGTTTTTTCTATATTATATCTTTTCGGTCGGTATATGGGTCACGATCGTATCATATCGTCTGTAGAGTTCCTGTACTCCGTTTTCCAGTATGTAGTAATGCCTTACATATGGAACCAGCAATACGATGAAAAGCATGACAAGTATCAGAAGCGGGATCTGAGGTGTGGTAAGTGCAGCCGCGATACCTATCAGGGCAAGCAGGGCAAAGGTTACAGTGACGATAAGATGAATGAGTCTCTCGTGCTGGAAAAATGCGATCTGTATCATAAGATCTCGATAGCCGCGTTCATACTCTTCATCACTATGCTCCTTTTCAACAAACTCTGCCATATAAGCAAGATAGTTTTTTAATCTTTTTTCCATGTATGGATCGCATCCCTTCATATAAGAATTCTTTGATTCAAGTTTATCACTTTGAACAGAAATAACAATCCCTGTTAGATTAGTATATTAATATAGAAGAAACACAATATATTGTGCTTATGAAAAAGGTTAGATACAAGACAAAAAAAGTTATTAAAAATGTCGCTTAAATGGTGTTGACAGCTAAAAATTCGTAATGATATAATCAAATTCCGCTGAGGTATTTCAGCGGGTTTTGTTTGCCATGACCTTGTTTCAAAATTTTAAGAAAAAAGTCTTGACTAAGGCACAACTGCATGATACTATATCAGAGTTGCGTCTAATGACAAAACAAAAATGAACTTTGACAAATAAACAGCAATGCAACCCTGAAAATTCTAATAAAAATGGTCAGGTTTAGACCATGAGTTTTAGAGATTCAGAACAAAAACCAAGTAAAGATTTGGAAAGCTAACGTTTTCTG
>JAEEGK010002318.1_pt1 | contig 47705 bp, 36 predicted proteins | sample 8958771 | NCBI WGS metagenome assembly JAEEGK01 (sample SAMN16246547, study PRJNA631951) | gut metagenome | biome: gut microbiome; feature: rumen; material: SC-attached | host: Bos | place: Iran: Karaj | collected 2018-10 | reverse complement strand
ACTATCGATTTTGAGATAACTTCCAACAGACCCGACTGCTTCTCGATCGAAGGATTGGGAAGAGAGGCTGCTCTTTCCATCGGCAAGGAATTCAAGCCCTGCACACCTTCCATCAAGCAGGAAGGCTCTCTTGAGACCGCTGATGTGGTCAAGCTTCAGATCGATGCACCCGATCTTTGCTACCGTTACACCGGCAGGCTCGTAGAAGACGTTAAGATCGGACCTTCTCCCGCATGGATGGCTGAGAGGCTTACCGAAGCAGGCATGAGACCCATCAACAATATCGTTGATATCACTAACTATGTATGTCTTGAGCTCGGACAGCCGATGCATGCTTTTGACCTTAACTATCTTGCAGGCAAGCACATCATCGTAAGAAGAGCTGCTGACGGAGAAGTGATCAAGACACTTGACGGCAACGATCACAAGCTTGACAGCTCCATGCTCGTAATAGCTGATGAAGAGAAGGCATGTGCCATTGCCGGTGTTATGGGCGGCGAGAATTCCGAAGTCCTGCCCGAGACGACGACGATCCTGTTCGAATCCGCAGTGTTCAATGCGGTATCGGTCAGAAGGACTGCAGTCAGCAACGGACTTCGTACAGAGGCTTCCTCTAGATATGAGAAGGGACTTGATCCCGAGAATGCGCTGAGAGCTTTGGACAGGGCATGCGAACTCGTAGAACTCCTCGGATGCGGTAAGGTATCCAAGGGCGTTGTAGACTGCTATCCCACGAAGCGCGAGGTCAAGCACATTCCTTTCAGACCCGCGAAGATCAATAACTTCCTCGGTATCGAGGCAAGTGAAGAATTCATGAGAGATATCCTTACCAAGCTCGGATGCTCTTTTGTTCAGGAGAACGGCACCACTGTCATCGTTCCTCCCACATACAGGCCTGACCTTGAGTCTGAGGCTGATATCTCCGAGGAAGTGGCAAGGTTCTACGGCTACAACAAGATCGAACCCACGCTCCTGTCAGGTAAGGAGACAACACTCGGCGGACGCACCAATGAGCAGCAGATAGTAGAGAAGATCCGCGATACGCTTGTTTACTGCGGTTTCTATGAGGCTATCACATACTCATTCGAGTCACCTTCTGATCTCGATAAGCTCATGGTCGCAGAAGACAGCATCCTCCGTAACCAGCTTAAGATATCCAACCCGCTGGGTGACGATACTTCAGTAATGAGAACGACGATGCTTCCTTCGATGCTCAAGATCGCTGCAAGGAATTACAGCAGAGGCGTCGGTGAAGCGAAGGTTTTCGAAGTGGCTTATGTGTACCTGCCTACAGGCGTTGAAGGCGAGCTCCCCGAAGAGAGAAGGACACTGGCCGGATTTGCATACGGCATCAAGGACGGTGCTGCGCTGTTCTATGATACAAAGGCTTCCGTAGAAGAACTCTTCAAGGTCCTCGGTATCAGATCTTACGGCTTTGAGCCTCTTACAGATGATCCGACATTCCATCCCGGACGCACAGCCAACATCATCGTTAACGGCAAGGTGTGCGGTAAGCTCGGCATCATTCATCCCGATGTTGCGGCAGGATTCGAGACTCCTTCCGAGACATGCGCTTTCGAGATATATGTTCCCCAGCTCGTTGCCGCTTCCAAGAAGGACAGGGTATACAAGCAGCTGCCCAAGTTCCCCGGTATCTCCAGAGACCTTGCTGTTACTACTGAGAGCCAGGTTACTGTTGCCGATATCATCAAGACTGCCAAGTCTGCAGGCGGTAAGTATCTGCGTGATGTAAAGCTGTTCGACGTATATACCGGCGATAAGCTCGGTGAAGGTCTGAAGTCCGTTGCCATCTCTCTGTCGTTCAGAGCTGATGACAAGACTCTGTCTGATGACGATATCAAGAAGGATATCGATTCCATCATCAGTAAGCTCGAGTCCAAGCTCGGAGCAAAACTCAGACAGTAATAGGGCTGTAACGCAATAAAATCAAGCCTTGCGAGGCTTTTGAGGCGTCCTTTGAGGGCGCCTTTTTTTGTCGGTTTTTGTCGGTTTTTGTCGGGTTTTTGAGGGGTGTTTGCATAGTAAGATTATCTCCAAAAGGAGGTGGCTGATATGTCAACACTTGAGACGGCGATCGCATTTACGGTGATCATTACATTCCTGACATTCCTTATCGTGTGTCCGGAAGAGCTTGCCCTGCGGTCCATTGAAGATGTGAAGGCAGGGGGCGAGGAGATCGGGTTTTATATCGATGACAGCTCCCTTATGGACAGCAGGACCATAGGCGGCAGTGAGTCATACAATACTTCCCCCGAGAAGCTCTGTACCTATCTGACGGGGATATCTGACAACTACCGCATTGTGTACGGGACCATAGCCGGAGGAGGTGGAAGCGATGAAGAGACTGAACAGTAATAAGAGAGGAGCCATGACCATATTCCTGGCGATAATCCTGTCCGCCCTGATCCTGATCGAATGTACTTTTGTCATGTTTATCTGGGATCTCGATTACAGGATGGCTTTCAGCAGCGCCCTCAGAGCCGAAGTAGAGACTATACTTGCTGAGTATGACAGGCAGCTGTTTGACACATACGGCATCTACGCAGTGACGCTTAACGATGTGGATGACGAAGTGTTTCAGAAGGCAATATCAACGCACGGATACACAGGAGACTCTGACATCGAAGTATACGGAGTCAAGGCACTAAGCGTGGAAGATCTGCGGGCTGCCATTACGGTATATTATGCCAACAGAGCCGGAGGAATATGGTTCGAGAAGGCATTTGTACAGCTTCAGGGCGTCATGGATTATACGGGCATCGGAGATATCCTTGAGACGCTCAGGCAGTTTACATCGAGCGAAGCGGCCGGTTACCTCGAAGATCTGTTGTCCGGAGCTTCCACCATAGCGGGCTGGTTTGACGATGCATCAGAGTTGGACGAAGAGATTGCTTCCGAAGACTACCGTCAGGAGATGATCGATTTTGCCAAGTTCAAGAAGTCTGTCGATATGGCAGATAACGACCTGGAAGACCTGGACATTGGCATCGATCTTACGGATATGAGTTCGCTTCTTGATGGTGCGGATAAGCTGATGGATGTCCAGTACGGCCTGACTGATGCTCTGATGACAGTAGGGTTCCACCCGGCCTGCGCTTATTATGCGGCCAATAACTTTGACTGCGTGCTCTCCAACGACAGTGACTGCTCTATCAACGGGACCATGTTCTCCGATATCCACGAAGGCAACATGCTCGATGCCGAATACATCATGTGCGGAATGGACGGAAGAGTCGGCGTGGCAGAAGTATCGGCACTTATCTTCGCCGTGATGCTCGCAGTAAGGGCCGCCGAGAACTTTGCCGATCCCGAGCTTCAGGCTACGCTTACCGGGATCTCGGCAACGATATCTGCAGTAGTGCTGGTTATCTCTGAAGGAATAGTCTATATCGATCCCGAGATACTTACGACAGTAATGATCCTCATCAAGAGTGCTGCCGAGAGCGTCTCTGCGCTTATAGATGTGCTCAAGGGAGAGACCTACGCCTTGATCAAGATGGACGGAATGGAACTTGTCTACGTGGGATACAGGGATTTCCTCTTTCTTTTGATGTGTCTGACTTTTGACGATGCCATGCTGTCTCGTATGCTCGAAGTCCTTCAGAGGGATTATGGAGAGCTCTATACGGGCGTCGGAGCATCCGGCATATACAGAGGTCAGGAGTACTCGCAGGAGAAGAGCTACCTGATGTACGGATAGGAGGTGTGTTCATGAGTAATAAACGGGGTTCTGTCACGATCGAATCGTCGATCGCATTTACGGTCGTTCTGGTCTTCCTTGCATCGATGATAAGCGTCATCAACATCTACAGAACAGACATACTGATGAGGAGGGCACAGGAGCAGACCTGCGAGAAAGTCTCAATGATCTGTCCTCTGGCCATAACCGCTTCGGACGTCATATCCACGACGGTAAATGCCTTCCCGGATATAGAGATCGACGGCATAAGCGGGAGTGATGCCATAAGCCAGGTGGCAAAGTTCATTACGGGAGCAGACATGGCTTCGGGCTATACGATGGAGGAGATGGTCCTTGAAGGCGCGCTCGGCGGTTATATGGCAAATGACATAGCTGAAGGTTACATAAGCCGTAACGGCGGCTCTGACTTCATGCTGCCGGACGATATCAATGTGACTTTTGAGGTGAATACGCAGAAGAGCATCATAGAAGTCTGCACTACGTATTCGGTGCTGACTCTCGCAGGCAGGTGTGAGCGCAGCATCTACAATGTGATCCCGATCTACGGCAAAGGCGATCTGTTCCTGCTGGCATCAGACGAGCAGAAGAAGGAGAGCGATATCTGGAGCGAGGATAATTTTACGCGCGGGGACTATTTCCGGGAGCAATACGGCGGCAATCTCCCGAAAACATTCCCCGTCATAGACGCCTACGACAACGGCAAGGCAACATCGATCATGAGCATCGATCTTACGGCACCCACTTACGGCTCGGATGACGAGATAATCAAGAAGATAGGCGGCAACATTGATGATCTGGCCGGATTCGGAGGCGCGGACACCAAGATAAACGGTACCCAGTATACGATCGATTCGGTAACTGATAAGAGCCTTATCGTTGTCATTCCTTCAAATGCCGATGAATCAGCCAAGAATACGGTATACTCAATGGGTTATTATGCCGCGTCCAATGGTATAACCATGACCGTTGAAGAATACGGCACAAGCATGAAATATGCGTAATGACGGCACTTTTTTGGAAATTCCTTTTTATTGTATTAAAATACTAAATGCGTTAATATATTACGGTTATAACGGAGGTATATTGAGTGAAACACAATAATCAGGTAAGACGACCCGAACTTGCGAATTCAGCGATCCTTACGGACAAGAATTCTGCAATGTCGATCGGTGATACCTTGAGGAAGGCCAAAAAGGATCTCTTTTTCAGCAGATGCCTTATTGCTATCCTTATCGTGCTTCTCATTACTACCGCCGCCGTATTGATCTATCTCGGATATGCTCAATTGCTGTTTAACTATGTCAGCAATGCGGTGACCTGACCGGGTTTGCTGGGGTGATAAGATGATTGACAAGAATGATGCTCCGTCTTTCAGTGAAGAAGAGATCGCGGAATTAACGGATCTGTACGAAGCCATTCTGACGATGAATACCGCTGAAGAGATGAATAAGTTCTTCAGGGATCTGTGTTCAGTCAACGAACTTCATTCATTCCTTCACAGATGGCAGATAGTCAGAAGGATCGAGCAGAACAAGAGTTACGAAGAGATAATCAAAGAGCTGTCTCCCAAGGAGTCCGAAGACGTCAGTAGTGATGCTGATAACTCCGAAGAGAACGGCAAGCGCAGATCCGGAAGGACCAAGGGCAAGTCAAGGGCAAGCACCAAGGTCAGTTCGACTACCATATCAAGGGTCAAGAACTGCTATGTCAATCCGGACGGCGGATACAGGACGGCCTTGGACCGCCTGAAGGCCAATGAAGAGAAGAATAAGAAAAACATTTAAGGAGTAATATTGATGGGTTTATTTCCGACACACAGTGAGAAGGAACTTAAGAGGATCAGACCTCTGGTAAGCAAGGTAATGGCTCTTGAGGAGCCCTATTCAAAGCTTGAGGAACATGAGCTTATTGGCAAGACTCAGGAATTCAAGGACAGACTTGCGGCAGGTGAGACACTTGACGATATCCTTCCTGAAGCATTTGCTACTGTAAGAGAGGCTTCTAAGAGAGTTCTCGGCATGAAGCCTTACGAAGTTCAGGTCATCGGCGGTATCATCCTTCATCAGGGAAGAATCGCAGAGATGAAGACGGGTGAAGGTAAGACCCTCGTAGCTACGATGCCTGTGTACCTCAACGCGCTGACAGGCAAAGGCGTTCATGTAGTCACGGTAAACGATTATCTCGCAAAGCGTGACTCCGAGTGGATGGGTAAGGTCTACCGTTATCTCGGAATGACAGTCGGACTTATCATCCATGATATCCCCAATCCCCAGAGAAAGAGCATGTACGCATGCGATATCGTATACGGAACCAACAATGAGTTCGGATTCGACTACCTGCGTGACAACATGGTCATCAGCAAGGAGAGACTTTCCCAGCGTGAACTCAACTATGCCATCGTCGACGAGGTCGACTCGATCCTTATCGATGAGGCGAGAACACCGCTCATAATCTCCGGCCGAGGCGTTGAATCATCTGATTTGTACGTTAAGGCTGATGCCTTCGTTAAGAACCTCAAGCCTTATGTTGTAGTCGAGACTGACGATAAGGTCGATATGGATGATATCGTAGGCGACTGCGATTACGTTATCGATGAGAAGGCTAAGACATCAGTACTTACTGCAAACGGTATTGCCAAGGCAGAGAAGTATTTCGGCATTCAGAACCTGTCCGATCCTGATAACTTCGACCTTCAGCACTATATCAACAATGCCCTGAAGGCAAACGGTAACTTCAAGAAGGATCAGCAGTATATCGTTCAGGAAGGCGAGGTCATCATCGTTGACGACTTCACCGGCCGTCTCATGCCGGGACGCCGTTACAGCGACGGTCTGCATCAGGCTATCGAGGCAAAGGAAGGCGTTAAGGTCGCAAGCGAGAACAAGACTCTTGCTACGATCACATTCCAGAACTTCTTCAGAATGTACACAAAGCTGTCAGGAATGACAGGTACAGCTTATACAGAGGAAGCCGAGTTCAGACAGATCTATAACCTCGACGTTATCCAGATCCCTACGAACAGACCCGTTCAGAGAGTCGACGATATCGATGCGGTCTATAAGACAGAGAACGGTAAGTATTCCGCAGTCCTCAAGGCTGTTAAGGAAGCACACGAGAAGGGCCAGCCTGTACTTGTAGGTACTGTTAATGTCGACAAGTCAGAACTCCTGTCAAGGATCTTCACAAAGTACGGTATCAAGCACAATGTCCTCAATGCTAAGAATCATATGAGAGAGGCTGAAATCGTTGCCCAGGCCGGACGTAAGGGCGCAGTTACCATTGCGACCAACATGGCAGGCCGTGGTACCGATATCATCCTTGGCGGTAACGCAGAGTTCCTTGCTCTCCAGGAGATGAGGAAGCTCGGTTACACAGAAGAACTCATCGATGCTTCCACAGCGCACAATGAGACTGATGATGAACTCATACTCGAGGCAAGACAGAGATTTACCGATCTCGAGAACAAGTTCAAGGAAGAACTCGCACCTGAGGCTGAAGAGGTAAGGAACCTCGGCGGTCTGTTCATCGTAGGTACCGAGCGTCATGAATCAAGACGTATCGACAATCAGCTCAAGGGACGTTCAGGACGTCAGGGCGACCCCGGAAGATCCAAGTTCTTCCTGTCACTCGAAGATGACCTCTTAAGGATCTTCGGCGGTGATAAGGTTACTGCGATCGCGGACAGCTTTGGTCTTGACGATACAATGGAGATCTCCACAAGGACTATCGGCAAGCTTATCGACAGCTCACAGAAGAAGCTCGAGGCTATGCATTTCGGTGCCAGAAAGAACGTCCTTGAATACGACGACGTTAACAACATCCAGAGAACCATCACATACGAGCAGAGAAGAAGGATCATCGACGGTGAAGACGTTCATAACATCTTCCTCGGTATGATCGATAAGGTCGCTGAGCGCCTTGTTGATGATTTCGCGCTCGACGGCAACATCTCAAGTTCCGAGAGATATGCCCTCGGCATGAAGCTCGAAGAAGTCTTCGGCGAACTGCCCATGGTACTTAAAGTAAAGGATGATTCACAGGAGATCGGTTCTTCCGATGATGTAGCAGAGGCTCTTGCTGAAGAAGCAAAGACAGCTCTTGCTGCAAAGGAAGAAGAGATCACAACTGAGATATTCCGTCAGGCAGAGAGACAGATCCTTCTCAGGACCGTAGACCTCAAGTGGATGGATCACATCGATGCACTTGATCAGCTCTCTCAGTCGATCAGGATGAGAAGTGTAGGTCAGCACGACCCTGTAGTTGAATATAAGCTCGAGGGTTCTGCTATGTTCGAAGAGATGAACGAGGCTATCCAGAATGATGCCGTTAAGTTCATCATGAGAGCTAATTTCTCCCAGGATAAGCAGGTACAGGCTAAGGAGACGGTCAGGGCAACGAGCGAGTCTCATGCCAGCGTTACTCCGGTATCGGCAGCTAAGCCTATCCAGGGCTCCACAGGCAATGATAAGCCCTCTCAGCCTGCAAAGAGAGACGCTTCCAAGGTAGGAAGGAACGATCCGTGCCCCTGCGGTTCCGGTAAGAAGTATAAGGATTGCTGCGGAAAGAGATGATTTATGATCACTAATGCTGCTGATTATCTTAATAAAGTAGACGGTGCCTGCGATTATATCAGGCAGAATCTCGGCGGATGCGAAGTCCCGAAAATCTGCATAGTCTTAGGTTCGGGACTCGGTCCCTTGGCTGATCTTTGCGATGAGTCAGGCGAGATCGATTATTCGGATATTCCCGGTTTCCCTGCGTCTACGGCGCCCGGTCATGCCGGCAAACTGATAATCGGTGAGCTCTCAGGCAAACTGGTCTTCATGATGAAGGGCAGATTCCATTATTACGAAGGCTATGAACCTGAAGACATCACTTTCTATGTAAGGGTAATGGGCAGACTCGGTGTTAAGACGCTTGTGCTCACTAATGCTGCCGGCGGTATAGGTGAAGATTTTGTTCCTCCTGAATTCATATCTATCGAGGATCACATCTCATTCTTGGCTGCGCCCGTATTAAGAGGTCCGAATATAGACGAGTTTGGTCCTCGTTTCCCGGATCAGAGCTATGTATATGACAGAGAATACCTGGATCTTATGGCATCTTGTGCGGACAAGCTCGGAATTAAGATAAGAAAGGGTATATATGCATATACCAAGGGACCTCAGTATGAGACTCCCGCTGAGATCCGTGCCCTGAGAAGCCTCGGCGCCATATGCGTAGGTATGTCCACTGTTCCCGAAGCGATCGTTGCAAGTCATATGGGGATGCGCGTTGCAGCGCTTTCGTGCGTAACCAACATGGCTGCAGGGATCACGACCGCGAAGCTGTCCGGTGAGGAAGTTATTGAAGTTGCAGGACAGGCTTCCGAGAGAATGTGTTCGTTAATAACAAACTTCGTAAAAGAACTATAAGGAGTTCATTATGTCAGTACCTGATTATGATGTAAAAGATCTGAGCCTTGCACCTTACGGTATGGAGAAGATCGAATGGGCTTACCGCAATATGCCCGTTCTTCGTGCCATCGAGAAGGAATTGATCGATGAGCAGCCCTTCAAGGGCCTCAAGATCGCCGTATCTGTGCATGTGGAAGCTAAGACGGCCTGCCTGGCAAGGGCTCTTGCCAGAGGCGGTGCAGATGTTGCACTGACAGGCTGTAACCCGCTCTCTACCCAGGATGATGTTGCAGCTGCCCTCGCCAGCACTGGAATGCATGTCTATACAATCCACGGTGACAGTGAAGAGCAGTATATCAATCATCTTAAGATGGCTCTGGACTTCGGACCCGACATCGTAATCGATGACGGCGGAGATTTTGCCATGCTCCTGCACTCTGAACTCAAGGATCTTGCGCCCAACATCATGGGCGGATGCGAAGAGACTACTACCGGCGTTCACAGACTCGAGATATTAAAGAAGCAGAATAAGCTCTCATATCCCGTGATCGCAGTTAACGATGCAAGATGCAAGCATCTGTTCGATAACAGATTTGGAACAGGTCAGTCAGTATGGACCGCCATCATGGCTACGACAAACCTCGTGGTAGCAGGCAAGACCGTAGTTGTTGCCGGATACGGCATGTGCGGCAGAGGCGTTGCCATGAGAGCAAAGGGACTCGGAGCAAAGGTCATTGTTACTGAAGTCGATCCTGTAAAGGCGTGTGAGGCTCTCATGGAGGGCTACAGTGTCATGACCATGGATGAAGCAGCTCCTCTCGGTGATTTCTTCGTAACCGTCACGGGTTGTAAGGATGTAATCGTCGGCCGTCACTTCAACATGATGAAGGATGGCGCCGTTTGCTGCAATGCGGGACATTTTGACTGCGAAGTCAATGTTAAGCAGCTCGCCGAGCTTGCCGTATCTGAGAAGGAACTGCGCAACAACATTATCGGTTATGAGCTCTCCAACGGTAACACCATCTGCATCATAGCTGACGGCAGACTCGTTAATCTCGCTTCCGGTGACGGTCACCCCGTCGAGATCATGGACATGAGCTTTGCTCTTCAGGCACAGTCTGCAAGATATATCGCTTCCCAGAAGGAGAGACTCCCGATCGATGTCTATCAGACCCCCGAGGTCATTGATAACAGAGTTGCCGAGATCTTGCTTGAGACAAAGAAGCTGAATTATGACAGGCTTACTGAGGAACAGTACAGATATATCAATTCCTGGGATTTTTAAGTAATGGATTACAGCCTGGATTATCCGGATATCTCTGTATATGAGATGTTATCGACCAGTGCTTCGAGATATCCCTCGAACATTGCGGTTAATTACTACGGCAATAAGATATCTTATCAAGCTTTGCTTTCCGAGACTGACAAATGTGCAGCCGCGCTTAAGTGCGCAGGTTGCTGCACTGGTGATCATGTTGCAGTGATCCTTCCAAACATACCGCAGGCGGTTATGCTTTTCTACGCCTGCAGCAGGATCGGTGCGGTTTGCGATATGATCCATCCGCTCTCGGCAGTGAATGAACTCAAGGCCTATATCGAAGCATCCGATGCAAAGGTTATATTTGCTTTCGAAGATGTTCTTCCGAATCTTGCATTTCTTACAGGGTCGGACAGGAAGGTATATTCAGTAAGTGCAAGTGATTATCTGCCTTCGCTTGCCAGGATCGGCTTTAAGATAAGATCCAGGCATGATAAAGCCGCAGAAACCAGTGATACATTCAAGAGCTTTATCTCACGCGGCGAGAAGGAACTTGCAATACTTGATGATCTTGCATTTACCGACCGGGATGAGCCCTGTGCGATGCTCTATACCGGCGGTACGACCGGAAAGAACAAGGGTGTCCTTCTTACATCCCGTAACTTCAATTATTCGGCCATAGAAGCGATCGACAGCTGCGGATGCCTTCTTCCGGGAGACAAGCTCCTGGCGGTGCTGCCGGTCTTCCACGGCTTCGGACTCGGCGTCGGCGTGCATACTGTTATGGCATTCGGCGGAACATCCGTACTGCTTCCGATATTCAAGCTTAAGCGATTCCTTAAGCTCATAGAGAAATACAAGCCTGAAATCATCGCGGGCGTACCTGCGATCTTCGGAGCAATGATAGCAAATGATGCTGATGTGGATATGAGCTTTGTAAAGCTCGTGATCTCAGGTGGAGACAGGCTTCCTCCCGAGATGCAGCGCAAGTTCAATGATCTTCTGAGAAGACACGGCTCAGAGGCCGTCATCAGGCAGGGGTACGGTCTTACGGAATGCCTGTCAGGTGTCTGTCTTATGCCTCCGGGATGCCTTAAGGAGAATTGTCTCGGCGTGCCTTATAAAGATACTGAGATATGTATCGTAGATACCGGATCTGATGAGATCTGTCCTCAGGGAGCGAAGGGCGAGATCATTATCAGCGGTCCTGCCGTAATGAGAGGGTATCTCGATGAACCTGAAGAGTCCGGAACTGCCCTTAAGGTCAGATCTGACGGGAAGACATGGCTTTATACCGGAGATCTGGGACATAAGGATGAGGAGGGATATGTCTTCTTTGATTCACGTATCAAAAGAATGATCGTTACGAACGGATATAATGTGTATCCGTCAGTCCTTGAAGATATCATCTGCTCATGCGCAGGCGTCAGAGAGTGCGCAGTGGCAGGTGTTCCGGATGAACTCAGGGGAGAGATATGCAAGGCTTATATCGTATTTGACGATGATAGTGAAGACGGTAAAGCCGAAGTGTTGAAGAGAGTTAAGGACAGTCTGACCCTGAATGTCTCTAGATTTGCTCTTCCTAAGGCCTATGTCACGATGGATGACCTTCCGAGAACTTCTTTGGGCAAGGTCGATTACGAGACACTCATCAAGCAGGGCTGATAATTGTAACCTTGCCCGTCTGAGAGTTCGACTCTATAATATACAAGTAATAAATATGAGGCATTAAGCCAAGGAGTTAGAATTAATGGCACTTAGAAATCTGGTTCTTGAGGGAGATCCCCTCCTTCGTAAAAAATCCAGGCCGGTAGACGAGATCAACCCGAGGATAATCAAGCTTCTGGATGATATGGCTGATACCATGTACTACGATAACCGCGGTGTAGGCATCGCAGCACCTCAGGTAGGTGTTCTGCGCAGGGTGTTTATCGTTGACGTCGGTGACGATAACGGTCTCATCGAATTCATCAATCCCGAGATCGTCGAGAAGTCAGGTTCGCAGATTGGCAACGAAGGCTGCCTCTCCGTTCCCGGCAAGACCTGTGAGGTCGACCGTCCCGATCATGTAATTGCAAAGGCTCTGAACCGCAACGGTGAAGAGTTCACGATAGAAGCGACCGGTCTTCTTGCACGCTGCATCTGCCATGAATACGATCATCTCGAAGGTATTCTCTTCATCGACAGATCAGTAGACGGCAAGGTATATAACACCGAAGAGGAGTAATCGTTTGTCTGACAGATCAGATCTCAGAATAATCTTTATGGGTACACCGGATTTTGCTTCCGTGTGTATGGATTCACTTGTAAAGGGCGGTTATAACGTCGTTCTGGCCGTATGCCAGCCCGATAAGCCGGTAGGAAGGAAGCACATACTTACTCCTCCGCCTGTTAAGGTCCTTGCCACAGAGCTCGGTATCGAATGCTATCAGCCTTCCACGTTAAGGACGGAAGAAGCATACGATACGCTCAAAGCCGTCGGAGCAGACCTTATCGTTACTGCGGCTTACGGTAAGATCCTTCCGCAGAATGTGTTGGATATCCCGAAGTTCGGCTGTCTTAACTGTCACGGAAGCCTTCTTCCTGCGAGAAGAGGTTCTGCGCCTGTTCAGAGAGCGATCCTTGAAGGAGATAAGGTTACGGGCGTAACCATAATGAAGATGGATGCGGGAATGGATACGGGTGATATCCTCAAGACCGTAGAAGTTCCCATTGATCCTGATATCCATACGGATGAACTGATGATGGAACTCGCTCACAAAGGTGCCGATCTTCTAATCTCAATGATAGATGACTATGTTGACGGAAAGATCACTCCCGTGCCTCAGGATGGATCCAAGGCAACGATGTGTCCGCCGATCGCACCGGAAGAAGGTCATTTCGAGTGGACCGATAAGGCAGAAGACATCCATAACCGTGTACGCGCCCTGAGCTCATGGCCGGGAGCAAGTACTGTCTGCGGCGGTAAGAAGCTTAAGATATACGATTCCAGGGTAATGCCTGATGAGGGGTATGTCGATGGTCCGGCAGGCACGGTCGTAGCTGCACATAAATCTGATCTTATCGTAAGGTGCGGTGAAGGGTGCCTTAAGATCAATTCCCTGCAGTCTGAAGGCGGCAAGAGACTTAATGCTGCAGACTGTGCACATAACTATAAGGTCGGACAGCCTATCTGAGGTCAAATATGAGTTCTGAAGTAAGATACAAGAAGAAGGATATAACTAACCTTATCGAGAGCGGCAATGAGAGAGAACTGTGTTTCCTCATGCTCTATCAGGTATATGAGGAAGGGGCATTCTCCAACCTCGTTATCAAGAAGGCAGATAAAATCGCATCAACCATGGGTAAGAACCTGAGCTTCGTAAGAGCCATGCTCTACGGAACGCTTACTTATTCATTTGCGATAGATTTTCTCGTAAGACACATTACCAAAGAAGCTCCGGAAGATATGGATCCCGTATCAAGGACCATCATCAGGATGTCCGTATGGCAGCTTCAGTTCGGCAATGATATCCCTGATTATGCCGTTTGTGACTCAGCGGTGGAGATCGCCAAGAAATACAACGGCAAGGCTTCGGGCTTCGTCAATGCTGTGCTCCGCAAGTATTGCAAGGCACCCGAGGCAAAGAAGTACCTCGATCAGTACAAGCCGGGCATAAGGGTATCCCTTAAGCCTGAGATATACGGCGTGCTGAAGAAGGATTTTGGTAAGCAGAGAGCCTTCGAGATCGGCCAGGCATTCTTGGAGCCGATCAAGACTAAAGTAAGGTTCAATCCTGCCAGGATCTCGCAGGACGAACTGATCGAGAGTCTTGCCAAGGACGGGTTTGGCGCAGTGCACGGCAACTTCATGCCTAACTGCGTAGCCATAGACGGCGGTGTCAGGGGTATTGAACAGACGGATGCATTTACCAAATACGGAGCATTCATTCAGGGTGAGGCAGCCATGCTCGCTTCCGTCATTGCAGATCCTCAGGAAGGGGACAAGATCCTCGACTGTTGTGCGGCTCCGGGCGGCAAGACAACTCATATGGCTGAACTCTGCGGCGGCAACTGCGAGATCACATCTCTTGATATCAACGAGTCCCGTACCGAGCTTATCAAAGAGAACTGTGCGAGACTCGGTCTCGACTGCGTCACCGTAAAATGCCAGGATGCTTCAAAGATCGCCAAGGATAAGGACGCGCGCAAGTCTTACGATCTTGTTCTGTGCGATGTTCCCTGCAGCGGTCTCGGACTCATTGGCAAGAAGCCGGATATAAGACAGAAGATCACATATGACGATATAGAAGCTTTGATATCAGTTCAGGCCGAGATCTTAGAACAGGCCTCCAAGATGGTCCGCCCGGGCGGTACTCTCGTGTACTGCACATGCACTTTGAACAGTGACGAGAACGGCGAGCAGGTAGACAGCTTCCTCGAGAAACATAAGAATTTCCATACGGTTCCCATCAAGTCGTATCTGCCTTCTTCTCTGGTGATCGATGAGAGAAGGGAAGAAGAGCTCGCCGAGGGAAGGATAACCATGTTCCCCGATACAGACGGATGCGAAGGATTCTTCATCTGCAGGATGGAACGAGATAAGAAGGATAAGGATTAAGTGGCTGATAAGTTTTGTCTTGACCTGACTATGGATGATCTTAAGACATGGTGCGATGCGCAGCATGTTCCGTCTTTCAGAGCAAAACAGATCTACAAATGGCTGTCTTCGGGTGTCATAGACACTTCCGAGATGACGAATATCCCCAAGGACTTAAGAGCAAAACTCGAAGAAGACTTTATCTTCGGAGGTATGACCGTTATCAATGAGTTCGTCTCTCAGATAGACGGTACGGTCAAGCTCGTATACAGGCTCTATGACGGAAATGTTATCGAGACGGTCATCATGAGGTATAAGACCGGTCTGTCTATCTGCATCTCATCTCAGGCGGGCTGCAGGATGGGCTGCACTTTCTGTGCATCTGCCAAGCTCGGATTCGGAAGATCCCTTACCTCCGGCGAGATGCTCGCTCAGGTTCTTTTGTCTCAGAAACACGTCGGAGAGCGTATCCACAGCGTGGTAGTCATGGGAATAGGCGAGCCTTTTGATAATTATGACAATACCATCGGGTTCATCAGGCTTGCCACGGACAGTGAAGGCCTGAACCTCGGAGCAAGACACATTACGATATCCACCTGCGGACTCGTTGACAAGATCGATGAGTTCACGGCCCTGGATCTTCAGGTCAATCTCGCGATATCCCTTCATGCACCGGACGATACGTTAAGAAGAGAGCTCATGCCTATCGCCAATAAGTATGCTCTGCCTGATCTTATCGCAGCCTGCAGAAGATATACCGAGACTACACACAGAAGAATAACTTTCGAGTACAGCCTGTTTGCCGGGAAGAATGATTCCGAAGCCCATGCCAAGGCGCTTGCCAGGCTCATATCGGGCATGCTCTGCAATGTTAACCTCATTGCCGCCAACGAATTCCCCGGATCTGATTACAGAAGAAGCTCCAAGGATTATGTCAGAAGGTTCCAGCAGACGCTTGAAGCTGCCGGCATCAACGCTACGCTGAGGCGCGAGATGGGTACAGACATCATGGCGGCCTGCGGTCAGTTAAGAAGAAGCGTAGAGGAAGGTAGATCATGATCTGCTGCGGTTTATCTGACAAGGGTCCGGTAAGAGAGAATAACGAAGACTGCCTCGGATACGAGATGATCGGTGATTATATGTGCATGGCCGTAGCTGACGGTCTCGGAGGCGAGGTCTGCGGTGAGATCGCCAGCAAACTTGCCGTTGATACACTTATCTCAGAACTCAGGCAATCACTTCCCATATGCAAAGAAGAGGATATAGGTGACCTTCTCACATCCATATTCAACAAGGCTAATGTGAAGCTTCTCCTTGACTGCGCCGAGCACAGGGAACGGATCGGCATGTGTACTACTCTTACAGCAGCGCTTGTCAAAGGACATACGCTGACCATAGCTCATATCGGCGATTCAAGATGCTATCTCTGCCACGGCAAGGAGGTAAGGAGGCTTACCCAGGACCATAACCAGGCTGCGGAACTCGTAAGGAAGGGCAGCATTACAGGAGAAGAGGCCAAAGTACACCCGGGACGCAACCGTCTCGTAAAGGTCTTGGGCGAAAATCAATTTTTACATCCTGACATTTATAGTTATAATATAATTTATGGCGATTTGGTGGTCCTGTGTTCTGACGGGCTTTATGCCTTCCTGAACAAAGAGGATTGGGCCTCCGCATTGCGCGACAGATCGGACTTATCTGCGGTCTGTCAGAGACTGATAGATTCAGCAAGCTCCAACCGGAGCACCGACAATATGACTGTTTTGATAGGAAACACAAGTCTTAAAGCATAAAGACGGGAGTTAGGAAAGAATGGCAAACCAGGCACATGGCCCCGAGGGCATGGTATTTGCGAATAAATACAGGATCGTCCGCCTCATAGGAAGCGGCGGTATGGCAAATGTCTATCTCGGCATAGATATGGAGACCGGCAGCAATGTCGCCATCAAGATATTGAAGCCCGAATTCTCATCCGACGAGGATTTCATCAGGAGATTCGATACGGAGGCTAAGGCCGTATCCTCTCTCAAGCAGAACAACATCGTTAAGGTATTCGGCGTAGGCCACGAAGGCACATTCCGTTATATCGTTCAGGAATACGTAGACGGCATCACGGTCAAGGATCTCATCAATCAGAACGGTCACCTCGACTGGAAGCATGCTGTACCCATCGTCATCCAGATCGGCATGGCCCTCGATTATGCACATTCCAACGGCATCGTCCACAGGGACATCAAGCCGCAGAACATCCTTATCACAAGGGATAAGATCGCGAAAATAACCGACTTCGGAATCGCCCGTGCCGCTTCGAGCACGACCATCACCATGACAGGCGGTGCCATGGGTTCCGTTCATTACTTCTCGCCCGAACAGGCAAGGGGAAGCAATGTCGGCCCTCAGTCAGATATCTATTCTCTCGGCGTAACTCTCTTTGAGATGGTTACGGGAAGAGTTCCTTTCGACGGCGAGTCCAATGTGGCCATAGCCGTCAAGCACCTTCAGGAGACACCTCCGGTCGCTTCGTCCATCATGCCGGGAATCCCCGCAGGACTTGATGCCATCATCAACAAGTGCATGCAGAAGTCACCCGAGAAGCGCTATACGACAATGCGCCAGATGGTAACGGAGCTCGATTCGCTCCTTGTAGATCCTAACGGCGTATACGGCGTTATCTCCAACACACCCGTAGCCGAGCCTACCGAGACCAATATCTCATTCAGACAGGAACCCAGCTACGATAAGATCAGCGAGATCGAGAAGAGCGCTGAGTCGAGAAGATTATCCAGGCTCAGGGACAATATCCTTCTCATTCTCATCATCGTTGCCATCATTGGTGTTCTCGTAGCACTCGGTTCGCTTGTCATAAATGCGGTACAGAACAATACGACCATCACTGAGAATATGGATTATGTCGTCGGCAATTATGTCGGCATGACGATCGAAGAAGTTACCAAGGAACTTGATGCCAACGGTGTCAAGTATGAGATCAAGTACGAGGAGACCGATGATAAGAATCCGGGAATCGTACTCTCACAGAGCATTGCCGAGGGCGTAACCATCTCCAAGGACAGCACTCTGAGCACTATCCTGCTTACCGTATCTTCAACGTCCGACTCGATCATATTGTCAGACTATTCGACAATGAACTATCAGGATGCATATACGGCACTGTCTAATCTGGGCCTCAATGTATCTCTGAGATCCGAGTCTTCGGAAGAAGTTGAACCCGGTCTCGTTATCAGGACCGAGCCTGAAGCAGGCTCTCAGGTAGCACCCGGCGATTCCATCGTTATCATCTATGCTACGGAGCCTACCAGCAGCATCGTTCCTGATGTAGCCGGAATGACCGTCGAAGCAGCAGCTCCTATCTTTGCTGAAGCAAGCCTCAGCTACAGCTTCAACTGCAGTCCTGAAGTCATGGCTCTGCCTGACTCACAGAAGGTCATCATGTACTCTGACCCTGTTCCGGGCACATCAGTAGCAAGGAATTCAACGATCCTTCTGTATATCGGAACCCAGGAAGACTACAACAACGGCGGTACGCCGACTCCGACGCCTCCGCAGGCTAATGTAACGGTAAATACCAACGGCAACGGATCGGTATCCGGTGCAGGCCAGTATGACCAGGGTACGCAGGTAACACTTACGGCAACACCTTCCGAAGGATATGAGTTCGATTACTGGACAGACGGCTTCGGTAATACTGTTGCTTACTCGAATACTTATACATTCATAGCTCAGGCCGGCGATACAACATATACGGCAGTATTCAAGGCGGCACCTACGCCTACACCTACTCCGACCCCTACGCCGATGCCTACACCTACTCCTATCCCTCAGCCTGATCCTAATCAGCCTGATCCGAACAACCCGAATCCTAATCCTGATCCGAATGCCGGTCAGCCGGGCTTCTGATATAGTCAGCCTGTGTCTGAGGTAGTTCAAGGAGTAATCACAAAGGGCGTCGGCGGCGCATACAGCGTCTGTATCGACGGCGGCAAGACGAGAGCAGCCTGCCAGATCAGAGGCGGCCTGCGTCTTGGCAGCATAGTTCCGCAGGCAGGAGACAGGGTAACCATAGAGCCTTCCGGTGATCCGGATCTTCCGTATGTTATTACTAAGATCCTTCCAAGGAAGAATAATCTCGTAAGGCCTCCGGTCGCAAATGTCGATTATCTGATACTTACTTTCTCGGTAACGGATCCCGAACCGGATCTCAAGCTCCTTGATAAGCTGCTTATCATCTGCGCCAACCTTGATATCACTCCTTTGATTGTCTTTACAAAGGAAGATCTCGGTAAGGAGGCTGCTGCCAAGTATCTGGACGAATATTCCGCATGCGGGTATCAGGTGCTTGTGTCCTCCAAGGACAGTCCTGTTACCGCTGAAGCATTGGAGAGCATTACCGGAAGCGGGATCGCCGCTTTTGCAGGTCCTTCAGGTGTCGGTAAGAGCACTCTGTGCAACAGGATAATCGGTAAGGAGCACATGGAGGTCGGAACCATCTCCAGGAAGCTCAAGCGCGGAAGGCATACGACAAGACATGTCGAACTGTTTGACTTCGGAGAAGGATTCATCACCGATACTCCCGGATTCACATCTCTGTCGCTGCTGCAGCTTGGTATCGGTTATAAAGAAGTGCCTGCGGGTTACCCTGAGATATATAAGTTTACGGGTAAATGCAAGTACGACGACTGCAGACACATCAAAGAAGAGGGCTGCGTGGTAAGAGAAGCACTTTCGCTGGGACAAATCGGCGAGGAGCGGTATAATCGTTACCGCGAGTTCAGCGAAGAGTTATATAATGAACGTAACAATTACAAGCGGAGGAAAGCCTGATGGCGGATTTTGAGTTGGCACCGTCGCTTTTGGCGGCGGATTTCGGATATTTGATGAGAGATATAGATGCGGTGGCAGACAGCGTGAAGTATCTGCATTTCGACGTGATGGACGGTCATTATGTCGAGAATATCTCATTCGGACTTCCGGTTATCAAATCCATCCGTAAGCATACTGACCTTAAGTTTTATACCCACCTCATGATCACAAACCCCGGCAAGTATGCCAAGGCTTTTGCCGATGCGGGTTCCGATATAATCACATTCCATGTTGAGTGCTCCGATGATCCGATGGCACTGATCGATGAGATCCATTCATACGGATGTGAGGCCGGAGTTGCAATCCATCCCGATACTCCGATAGAGAAGATACTTCCTTTTGCAGACAAGTGCGAACTGCTGCTCGTTATGACGGTCAGACCAGGATTCGGCGGGCAGGACTTCATGCCGGAGTCGCTGGACAGGATTGCAGCAGTACGTAAGGCACTGGACGAGACAGGCTCTTCTGCCTGGCTCTCCGTTGACGGCGGAATCAATGCAGATACCATCAAGACTGTCTACGATGCCGGAGCAAGGATGTTTGTCACGGGAAGCGCTGTTTTCGCGAAAGAGGATCCGGGCAAGGCCTGTTCGGAACTTGCCGCATGCATTACTGCGTAATAACCGGCGGCCCCGTCCCTGACAAAGCTGTAACTGCTGCCTCTGCAGACCATATAATCTGCGCTGACGGCGGCACTGATTTTGCTTGTAAGCATTCCATTGTTCCTGAAGTCGTAGTGGGAGATCTCGATTCCATTACCGATGAAGGCCTGTCCTTTATTAAGGAACACGGTATCCCCGTAGAGAAGTATGAGATAGAGAAGGACTGGACCGATACGGAGATCGCTTTGAACCGCGTTCCTTCAGGTTCAGAGATAACCCTGATCTGTCCTCTCGGCAATAACGGAAGGCTTGATCACATTATCGGCAATATTCAGCTTGCTGCAGCCTTTGCCTCTAAGCATAAGAGGATAATCCTGACTGACGGTATCACCAGTGTCTACCTTATGAACGGTAAAGACAGCATCACTGTGGATCTCACGGGATACAGAGTAAGGCTGGCGGTATCACTTGTTCCGCTCAGTTTTGGATCATCTGTTAAGGATGTTACCACCTCAGGTCTGTATTACAGCCTTGACGGCGGAGAGCTGATCGCAGGTAAGACTTATTCGTTCTGCAACCATCCTGCAGAGGGTGCTCCTGAGTTCTCTGTTTCCATTGGAGAGGGCATTCTTGCCGTTATCGTAACAGAAGAGGTCTGAAGCCTTGTCTTTATTGGCTTACAGGGTTTTTGAACGCCTGAGATTTGCTTTTTTACCCCCTGAAATTGAGACTATGGCGTATTGAATGAGACTGCAAAACCCAATATCATTAAAATGACGTAACAAAGAACGCATCGGAATCATCCGGTGCGTTTTTTGTTGCGATTTTTTATTTAAGGAGGCACGAAAATGCTGAGCTATGAAGAGTTTAAGGAGAGAGTCATGAATGAGTTCCTGGATTATCTTCCGGCCAAGTACAAGGACTGCGAACTGAAGATCCACGAGGTACCGAAGGTTAATCAGGTGCTTACGGGGATCGTCGTTGTTCCGAAGAAGAAGAGTAAGAAGGGGGTAATCATGCCGACCTTCTACATGGAGAGACTGTATGAGCAGTACAAGGAGACTGGTAACTTCGAGAACATGATGGCCAGGCAGGCCATCTATCTGGAACGTTCTGCCCGCTATGCCCCCAAGGAGCTCTGCGGCACCAAGTTAGAAGACTTCGTTGATAAGATCGTGTTCCAACTAGTGAATACCATCGATAATCTCGAGCTTATATCTAGATGCCCGCATCGGGATTTTGAAGATCTCAGCATCATCTACCGCGCGATCACATCAAAATGTGAAGACGGGATATCAGGATTCCTGATCACCAACGATGTCGCAGAATCGGTGAATTGGACTGAAGAATTCCTGTACGATACGGCGTTCAGGAATACCCGGAAGATGTTCCCGTTCACGCATATGCGGATCGAGGACATGATGATGAAGATCATTGGCAGTAATACGGAAGCAGGAATAACTGAGTTCTTCCCGGATTACGAGAAGATGGCTTCGGAAGACTGCGTATATGTGATCACCAACAAATCTCAGTTCTACGGCTCATCGGCACTTATCTATCCGGATGTGCTGGGCCGTGTGGCAGATAAGATCGGCACCGACTGCTATGTACTGCCGTCTTCGCTTCATGAGGTCATCATGCTGTCTGCAAAGACTTATTCGGACAAGTCAAAGCTCGCGAGCATCGTCTGCGGAACGAATGCAAAACACGTAAGTTCCGAAGAGAAACTGTCAGACAGTCTGTACTACTACGATATCAAGAACAGGAATGTCAAAAGGATAGATGTGGATGATGCCGTTGCATCGTAAACAGTTCAAAAGGAAGGAGTTTATATGAATAGGATTAACAACAGGATCAAGGCAGGATCATTCATCCTCTCGGTAGTGATGCTGTTTTGGTTTATAGGGATCAATACCGTTAATGCGGCTGCCGGATACACGCCGCTGGTACATAAGGATGATTATGATTTCACGGTGAATTCGGGGGCGATAGAAGAATGGTTTACAGTATCTCCTGATGACGTAGTATCTTCCGTATTGTCGGTTGCTTCAAGTTATGACGGTACTCCGTATTCGAGCATGGACTGTGCCCAGTATGTGGCCAAGGTCCTTCTTGATGCTGGCAGCATCTCGTTCAATGATTATCTTGCTTGTGACGGCAATATGCAGGTCGCGGAATTTCTTAAGCTGTTTGCAGGTGAGGTCCCGACGGGAATAGACGGCAAGAACTGCTGTCCGGTATACGGTACAACGGTCATATATGCTGAAGGAATGACATCTCAGGCCATCAACGAGTGGTGTGCAGCAAACTGTCAGCCTGCGGATATCCTTGTCTTCTACGGTGAAGACGGAAACGACCTCCATATAGGCATCTTTGCCGGAATGGTAAACGGAGTAGCTTATATGTGGCATTCGGGTTCGTCTCACGGTGTCTGCGAGCTGCCTGTAAGTTATCTTATCGGAAGCGGTAAGGCAGGACACACGATTACATATCTGCAGAGCTTCAAGATGAAGTCAGATGCCAAGGCTTATACTACACTCTGGATCAATAAGGTTACCGGAGACGGAACTTATATGGGAGGTGCCGTATACGGTGTCTACTCGGATCCTGGGCTTACCAATGAGTTATCCCAGCTGATAGATGATAACTATAACGGAACGCTGTCTACGCCTTATGAATTGGCAAAGGACGGGTCTGATTTTGCAGGAACTTTCTATATCAAGGAGAAGGTTGCCCCGACACTTCTGCTTCCGGGTAGCGGAGATATCGACCTGACCTGCGGTACCGGAAGTCTTCCTGATGTATATGACTATCTGGATGATACCGTATATAAGGTGGATATGAGGATAACCGGAGTCAGCGGATCTTCCGGAACCATGAATTACAGTATTACCAGGATTACCGGAGCCGGAGAGGAACTGTTGTATTCTGATACGGTCAATGATTACCCTCTGGCCGGAGCAGTCATATATGTCAGCAATGACCCGGCTTCAAAGTCCGACATGTCAGAGACACTCTCACTCGAACTGGCGAAAACGACAAATACATCGTTTGACGTTACTTCTACTGTGTTTACCCTTAAGAGTTCGGGCAATACCGTAGCCACATATTCATATGAGAACGGTAACTGGGTGTGGAAGAATAAGAACGGTGATAACTGGGGGATTACGTCTTTCCCGCTGAAGGCCAATACAGCTTATACGATTGAAGAGACCTTCAGCACACCATCTTATTCGTGCTATGACGGCAATAAGATAAGTTATCAGGTCAATAACACGGAGCCCGGATGGAGCAAGGTGTCTGATAACACATATGAGATGAGCTTTACCACCGGACAGCTCGGAGGCGCTGCTTATTCGTTCAAGGCAGTCAACGATAATGATGAGGCATATGTAAGCGTTGTTAAGCAGGTTGTGGAAGCATCAGATACCAAAGACGGCTTTAAGTTTGAACTGTGGACTCAGGACGGCTCGATGCTGTTGGCCAAGGGCGAATCAGATACAGAAGGTAAGGTCTTGTGGGACAGCGGCAGTGTGTCCGGAGCAGAGGTTCTTACAATACCTGCAGGTCAATACCAGCTGAGAGAACTTGTTCCGGATAATAAGATGTATGGCGGAAGCAAAGCATCTTATACATATGATGTCCCGGCAGGATTTACCGTGTCGGATGACGGAAGCTACTGGTATAAGACAATACTTGCATCTTCAGGCACTTCTGTTGTTCAGACGGTAAGCAATGACAGATGCCAGGCAAATATCAGGGTTAACAAGATAGCTGAAGACGGCAATGATGAAGGAATTGAGTTCGAACTCTACTATGGAGGCAACGGTGATGAACCGAACTGGAGCTATGAGCTGGTCGATACTGCGGTAACGGATGCAGACGGTAATGCGTATTTCGAAGAGCTGCCTCTCGGGTGGTACAGGGTTAAGGAGATCGTCCCGGATGATTATAAGTGTGTCTGGGTCGGTAATGATGCCTCCGGTTATAAGACGGTTCATCTGACAAAGTCTTCGGATAACCAGACAATAGCCGTTACTGCCATCAATATCATCAATACGCAGATCGTGATAGAGAAGACTGATGCCTGGGACGGAAGCAAGGTATCGCTTTATACGGGAAGCCCGGTAAAGTTCAGGGTATATGAAGACAAGAATGCCAACGGACTGCTCGACGAAGACGAATCCGGAGCTTATGTTGAGATAGTTGATACGGATCTTGACGGTGTTCTGACGGTAAAGGAAGTAGGGTCAGGAGCTTATCTGCTCGAGGAGATGCTCTCTCCAAACGGATACTATAAGGCTGAAGGTCTGATGCCTGTCATAGTCGATGCTGCTTCTAAGGTTACTGTAGAAGTTCCGCAGACTCCGTATGCAGAGAAGATAATTATCCATAAGACTGACTCGGTAACGGGTGAAGCCGTTGAGGGCGCAGGATTCACCGTATATGAGGATCTTAATAAAGACGGTATCCATCAGGACAATGAACCCGTGGCACAGACTTACGATCAGTTGGCGGGAACGATGAAGGATGCTTCGGTTACCGAGACAGCTGCAGGGAAGTACGAATCAGACCTTCTGAGAGCAGGATGCTATGTGGCTGTAGAGACGGTTCTTCCTTCCGGATATTTCTACTGTGATGAGAATGGCAAGTCATCCTCGGAGGCTAATTACTTCGCGTTTACTGTAGAACTGAAGGATACAAAGGCTGATCCGGAGCAGGGGACGCAGGAATTCTACGCAGAGAATGTTCCCGGCGGAGTATTGGTGTTCAAGGTCAATGAATCAGGCGATATGCTGTCAGGGGCAGAGTTTACTGTCTACAAGGATGACGCGTGTAAGAACACTATAGGTGTTCTCAAAGAAGGAAGCGCCGGCTGCTATTCTTACTACGGACTTGATGCAGGCACATATTATCTTGCAGAGACAAAAGCTCCGACAGGTTATATCTGCGACAAGAATGTATATGAGTTCTCGGTCAGTGCTGATGAGAGCACAGCCGTTATTACAAATGCTTTTGCCGCGGAACTGGCACAGGCAGGTGATTTCTGTGATCCTCAGCCGATTGCAGGAACGGTACTTGTGGATACTTCTTCCGAGGCGATGATGCAGTCTAAGATGCTGTCGTGCGGCGAGAACGTGGAACTTACGGACTATGTTGCCTGTGCGGGACTTAACACAGGCGAGACATATAAGCTGACCGGAACTCTTGTGGTAAAGAGTACAGGCGAGAAGCTTACTGATAAGAATGGTTCTGTAATCGTGTCTGAGACAGAGTTCACAGCCACATCCTCGTTTATGACAGTAATGGTAGATTTTGAGATCGATACTACATCACTTGAAGGTGAATCACTTGTAGCATTCGAGATCCTGGAAGATCAGGACGGGAATAAATACTTTCATGAAGACATTGAAGACGGAGCCCAGACTCTGACTATGCCGGAAGTTGGCACGAAGGCAACAGACGGCTATACAGGTACATCGGTGATGCTTTGTTCGGACATGGTCACGATCAATGATGAAGTATCCTGTAAAGGACTTAAGAGCGGTGCCGATTACAAGATCATCGGAACTCTTATGGACAAGGCAATGGGAACTGCGCTCTTAGATGCCGAAGGCAAGCCGGTCATGTCAGAGAAGACTTTTACGGCTCAGTCAGCAGAATCAGTCATTACGGTCAAGTTCGAGAATGTATATATTCCTTATGAGGTCAGGGATATCGTTGTCTTTGAGAAGCTTTACACTGATGATGATGTGCTTCTCGCAGTACATGAGAATCTCGAAGACCTCGATCAGACTGTTACGAGAGCGGTCCTTGAGACCAATGCATCAGAAGAGACTACCGGCAAAGCGGTCATGATGAACTCTACTGTAACTATCGTGGACAAGGTGGATTATTCGGGACTTGTACCGGGTACAAACTATGTCATCGAGGCAACTCTGTATAAGAGTACCGGTGAATCCATTACTGCAAACGGACAGCAGGTAGTAAGCATGGTCGCATTTACTCCCGAAGAAGCAGACGGAACACTTGAGGTACCGATAACATTTGATACTTCCGGCCTTAACGAAGGAGAAGTTGTTGTTGTTTTCGAGAGTGTCAAGGATATTGCCACGGAAGAAGAGATCGCATCAGGAGTACAGAAGGATACCGTGGAAGTCAGCAGACACGCGGATCTCGGAAGTACAACGCAGAGCCTGACGGTCAAGGCGCTTCCGGCAACGGGTGAGAGCTTTACCCGTCTGACTGCGATAGGAGCAGCATCTGCATTGGCAGGCGGTGTGATCGCACTTATGGTAGTAATCAGGAACAGGAAAGAGGAAGAATAAAATAAGCGGGGCTGCCTCAAAGTGAGACAGCCCCGTTCCTCCAACAAGAAATCTTGGTTAAAGTTCTGCTTTATGTTCTATGCCAAGTTCTTCGGCAACTGCAAAGAAGGCTTTACGGGAATTCCTGATAGATGTCTCCGATACGCAGAATGCGAGTCTGCAGTAGCCGGGGCAGGAGAATGCGGCGCCGGGTACGATGAGGATGTTCTGCTTGGCGCAGATCTCGGCAAACTCGGCATCGCTTAAGCCCTTAGGGGTATTCATGAAGATATAGAGTGCACCGTTAGGTCTAACGGAATCAAAGCCTGCATCGATTATGTTTGAATAGAGGAGGTTCCTTCTGTATTCATAGTTTGCAACATCGACCTTTGCATATATGGACTTCTCGATGACCTTCTGCCAGATCGCAGGAGCATTGACGCTTCCGAGTGTTCTGTGTGAGAGGACGATGGCATTTGTAAGGTCGTCATAGTCTTCGTTCTTAGGCGAGACGAGCGTATATCCGATCCTCTCGCCGGGAAGTGAGAGTGACTTGCTCCATGAGAAGCAGATTATGAGGTTATCGATATACTTCAGTGCGCAGGGAACGGTAAGTCCATCGTATACGAGGTCAATGTAGGGCTCGTCAGAGATAACATGGATCGTGTGATCACAGGACTTGAGCATATCGTTCAGCTCGATAAGGAGTGATTCAGGATATACGACGCCGGAAGGATTGTTGGGCGAGTTGATGATGATCGCCTTGGTCTTGGGCGTGATGGCATCCTTGATTCTGCTGATCACCGGCATGAAGTTCTCGTCTGTGGGAACGATAACGGGTACGCCGTTGTGGTTCTCGATGTAGCCGTTGTACTCCATGAAGTAAGGAGCGAGAACGATGACTTCTTCTCCGTCGTCGAGGAGAGAATGAAGAACGTCATTCATGGCACATGCAGCACCTACCGTCATGCAGACGGCACCCGGGTCGATGGTAAGACCTGACTCGGCAGAACGCTTCTCGGCAACTATCTTTCTTGTCGATTCGTAGCCGCTGTTGCTCATATAGCCGTGCATTCCGGGCGTGGGATTGTCAGCCAGCTCCTTAAGGGCATCTGACACTTCGTGCGGGGGCTCGAGGTCGGGATTGCCGATCGAGAAGTCAAAGACATTGTCCGCGCCGTAGATGGCCTTAAGGCGGTTGCCTTCCTCAAACATTTTGCGGATGGCCGAACCACCCGCAAGCTTAGCTTTGATCTTGGATGAAATCATATTACTGCCTCCTGGGTATGATCCTGTTCTTCAATCTTCTCTCGAAGAAACGCTCGGTCAAAGGCTTCTCGTAGAAGAATGACTGGAAATGCTTACAGCCGCACTGGATCAGACGCTTGATATCTTCTTCTTCGTGAGCGCCGTCGCATATTACCGTATATCCTAACTTATCGGCGAGAGTGATCATGTTCTCGAGGATGATCATTCCGCGTTCGTCATCGGAAGTGATTACGTCTCTGTTGATCTTAACGTAGTCGAGCTGAACTTCCTGAAGGAGCCTTAGTGTAGTAAGGCCGGAGCCGAAGTTATCTATCGTGATAAGAATGCCGGTCTCCTTAAGCCTCTCAGTACACTGCTTGAGGAGAAGGAGCTCGTCCTTGAAGTTGGGCTCGTTGAATTCAATGCCGATATACTTGTGATCAATGCCGTAGGAATCGATAACCTTGATTATCTCGTCGGCAAGGCCTTCGTTGACCAGGTTACGGTTAGAGAAGTTGCAGGTGATGGGAACCACTTCCAATCCCTGGTCAAGCCATTCCTTGACCTTCGCACAGACGTTATCAAGGACATAGAAGTCGATCTTGGTCATAAGGCCTGTCTCGGAAGCGGCGTTGATGAAGTCCTGCGGCATGCAGATGTTGCCGTTATGTATCCATCTTGCCAACGCTTCCGCAGCAAACAGGGTAACGTCTTCTTCGATATCACTTATGACGGGCTGGAAATACACGAGGAACTTCTTGTTATCGAGAGCTTCTCTGATGGCATTGGTATATTCCTTGTTCGATAACTTCTCTGACGCGATATGACCTTCGAAAACAACATGGTCTTCGCCGACCTTCCTTGCAGCACTAAGTGCCTGCATACAATCCGTGATCAAGGCCATGGCATACATGTATGAGTCATCATACTTAACTATTCCGGAACGTGCGGCCAGGGTATAAACGATGCTCTCATCACGGAAACGGGCATTGATCTTGACACCGTTGAGGAAGGTCTTCATGTCATCCAGACGATCCTTCCTGAAGACGGCAACGAAGTTATCGCCGCCCATATGAGCTACGAACTCGCCTGATTCCTTATCTGCAAATGCAGAGAGCTTATTGCCGAAGTCAGAGAAAGCACTGGATGCGAGGTTCGAACCGAAGAAATGGTTGATCCTGGCGCTGCCCTTGATGTTGACCAGGGCAACGATGTAGTTGCCGGCAGTACCTTCTGCGATGTATCCGTTGAAGATCTTCGCATAATAGTGAAGATTGGGAAGACCGGTCTCCTGATTGTAGTACTTGAGCTTGGTTACTGCCTGCTCAAGATAACGGTAGGACAGCGTAACACTGACACTTGTGGAGAAGAGCTTGAACTGAGGCTTAAGATCATCTGATAATCCGGGGAAGAACTTCTTGAAATAAAACCTGGTAAAGCCTTTCTTGGCATCAGAGAGGTCTTTGGATATCTCAAAATACTCGGACTGATGCTCGTCGGCAGTTACATAGACATTGTTCTGTCTCTCAAGGGTACCGGATGAATAGATGAGATGCTCGATCCTGCAGCATCCGACGGAATCAGCGACAGAAGTAAAAGCTTCGCCTGTAAAATGTTCGCCGTCAAAAGCATCTAATGTGTCAAAGAACCTCTGAATATCGGTTGTGATGCTTTCCATTGAACATTGCTCCGTACTGTTTTTTACATATTTATATTAAGGCAGAAACATAACCAATGCAATTAATATGGCAAATAACAAAAAATACGATAACTCTAAAAAATTAATGATAAGGAGAAAACATGGATAAAGACAATAGGACGGAGAGACGCAAGACCGGTGACAGAGGTGAGGATGCCGTGATCCGGATCTTGTGTGATCAGGGCTATCGCCTGGTGGTAAGGAACTTTGAAGTTCACGGCGTAGGCGAGCTGGACTGCGTTTTCGAGAAGGAACGAGAGATATATGTGTTGGAGGTCAGATCCAGGTGGAATACGGGACCGTATCCGACTTCCGGTGAGACCGTGACCTATTCGAAGAGGCGGAAGATCCAGAGGACCACGTCTTATCTCATTGCAAAGTACGGTTGGTACGACAGAAATATAAACTTTTTGATAGGGCAGGTAACGCATAACAGGGCCGGAATGGTACAAAATGTAGAATTTATACCTTTTTAGTAAAGACCAATGAAATTTGATTGCCAAAAAATTGCAAGTTACATATAATTACTACGGCTTTGGGGCGACCCGGCCTGTTCTTTTTGCAAGAACAAAGAATTAAAATTTCATTTTCGAAAGAAGGATTTCTTGATGAAGAGTTATAAGAGCATGTCTTCGGCTGAGCTCGAGTCTGAACTTAATGCGCTCAGACAGCGCTATGAAGATTACAAGGCAATGGGCCTTAAGATCAACATGATGCGCGGTCAGCCTTCCCCCGAACAGCTTGACCTGTCAAATCATCTGTTTGACGGTATCGCAGATTCCGGTTACAAGGCACAGGACGGCAGCGATGTCAGGAACTACGGCAATCCTGCGGGTCTTGCTGAAGCAAGGAAAGTCTTTGCCGATATCATCGGTACAGAAGCTGATAATCTCTTCCTCGGTAATTCTTCCAGCCTTAATATGATGTTCGATACGCTTATGCGTGCCATGGTCTTCGGTGAGATCGATTCCGACAAGCCCTGGTCCCAGATCGAAGGACGCAAGTGGCTGTGCCCTGCGCCCGGATATGACAGACACTTCAGAGTTACAGAGACACTGGGCTTTGAACTCATCACCGTTCCCATGACCGAGAACGGACCTGATATGGATATCGTCGAGAAGCTCGTTGCTGAAGATGACAAGATCCTCGGTATCTGGAATGTTCCCGTATATACCAATCCGGAAGGCGTCGTATATTCCGAGGAGACATGCAGACGCATGGCTTCGATGAAGACGGCGGCAAAGGACTTCAGGATCATGTGGGACAATGCATATGTCTGCCACCATCTCTTTGATGACGAGTCCGAGAGGGGTAAGGTGCCTGATATGCTCAAGCTCTGCGCTGATGCAGGCTATCCGAACCGTGTATATGAATTTGCTTCATCTTCGAAGGTCACTTTCGCAGGCGGCGGTCTGTCATGCTTTGCAGCCAACAGCGAGAACCTTGCACGTGCCAAGAAGTACATGGGCGTTCAGTCCATCTGCTCCAATAAGGTAAACCAGTATGCTCACGTCAGATTCCTTCCTACAGCAGAAGCCGTTGACGAGATCATGAGAAAGCATGCAGCTATCTTAAGACCTAAGTTCAAGACAGTTATCGACATCCTTACCGAGGAGTTCGATTCCAATACTGATGTCTGCAGATGGACAAATCCGAAGGGCGGCTACTTTGTAAGCTTCTATGCTCTGCCCGGAACAGCAGGCAAGACTGTCGCTATGTGTGCTGATGCAGGTGTTTCCCTTACACCTGCGGGAGCATCCTATCCTTACGGCAAGGATCCTGATGACACCAACATCAGACTTGCGCCTTCATTCCCTCAGCCTTCCGAGATCGAGAAGGCTATCAGGATACTCTCCGTCTGTGCTAAAATTACCGCAGTAGAAAAACTCCTGGAGGAGAAGCAGTAATGAAGAATATTTATGAGAGCCCGTTGAATTCAAGATATGCCAGCCCCGAGATGCAGTTCATCTTCTCGCCTGACAAGAAGTTCACGACATGGAGGGAACTCTGGATCGCACTTGCTGAAGCTGAGAAAGAACTTGGTCTGAACATCACTGATGAGCAGATCGCAGACCTCAAGGCTCACAAGAATGATATTGATTATGAAGATGCCGCTGCAGAGGAGAAGATCCGCCGCCACGACGTTATGGCTCATGTTCATTCCTACGGCAAGCAGGTCAAAGGTTCCGGAGCTGATGCCATAATCCACCTTGGCGCTACATCATGCTATGTCGGCGACAACACGGATATCATCATAATGCGTGAAGCACTGGTTCTCATCAGAAAGAGACTAGTAGTCCTTATCAGCAAGCTCGCTGCTTTCGCTGAAGAATATAAGTCCATGCCTACATTGGGTTTTACTCATTTCCAGCCTGCGCAGCTTGTAACTGTAGGTAAGAGGGCAACACTCTGGCTTCAGGATCTCGTATTTGATCTTGAGACAGTCGAGAACGCGATCGCTTCTCTGAAGCTCTTGGGATGCAAGGGTACGACCGGAACACAGGCATCATTCCTCGATCTGTTTGACGGTGACCACGCGAAATGCGTTGAACTCGACCGTAAGATCTGCGCCAAGATGGGCTTCGAAGGCTCTTACTATGTTTCCGGCCAGACTTATTCCAGGAAGATCGATTTTACCGTTCTCTCCGCACTTGCCGGCATCGCACAGAGTGCTCACAAGTTCTCCAACGATATAAGACTTCTCCAGCACTTAAAGGAGATCGAAGAGCCTTTTGAGAAGAACCAGATAGGTTCATCTGCAATGGCTTATAAGAGGAACCCGATGAGATCAGAGAGGATCGCCTCTCTGTCAAGATATGTTATCGCTGATCTTCTCAATCCCGCGATGACTTCTTCAGAGCAGTGGTTTGAGAGAACACTCGACGACTCTGCAAACAAGCGTATCTCTGTGCCTGAAGCATTCCTGGCCGTTGATGCGATCCTCGGAATCTACACCAATGTTGCATCCGGACTCGTTGTTTATCCCAAGATGATCGAGAAGCATGTTCTTGATGAACTCCCGTTCATGATGACAGAGAACATCATGATGGAAGTTACCAAGAAGGGCGGTAACCGTCAGGAGCTCCACGAAGAGATCCGTCAGCTCTCGATGCAGGCCGGTTCTGTAGTCAAGAACGAGGGCAAGCCCAATGATCTTCTTGAGAGGATCGCTGCTGATCCCAAGTTCGGCATTACAATGGACGAGCTCATCTCTTTGAGAGATCCCAAGCTCTACACAGGCAGATGCCCGGAGCAGGTCGATGCATTCCTCGAAGAGTGTGTAAAGCCGATTCTCGCTTCTCACGCTGATGACCTGAATGTCGGCGAGACCGAGATCAAAGTCTGATATCCGGTCCGGCCATCAGAAATGATATATTTTGACAACAGTGCCACTACTTTTCCTACTGAACGTGTAAGAGCAGTCTGTTCAGATACCCTGGCTGACGAGCTGTCGGGTAATCCCGGCTCTCTTCACAAGCTTGGCGTTGCTGCCGATACCGCATACGGAAAGTGCATATCCGGCACTGCCGTTCTGCTTGGTGCAAAGCCTTCGGAGATCATCTTTACTTCCTGTGCCACGGAGAGTGCCAATACCGCCATCCGCGGCTTTATGAGCAGGAACAGGCGTGCCGGCAATACCGTCATATCCACAAGAACGGAACATAAGGCTACGCTTGAATGTCTCGCATACCTGGAAAAGAACGGTTATAACGTTGTCTATATTCCGGTCTTATCTGACGGCAAGCCTGATCTCAAGGTCCTTGAAGATACACTTGCTGCAGGTGACTGCGCACTTATGTGCTTCACTCTGGTCAACAATGAGACAGGTGCAGTACTTCCTTCTGATGAGATACTGAAGATCAGGAACAGGGTCAGCCCTTCGACTGTGTATTATCTGGATGCCGTTCAGGCGCTTGGTAAGATCAGGATGGATCTTCATAAGACCGGCTGTGACATGTGCTCGTTCTCAGGTCATAAGATCCACGGACTTAAGGGTGTCGGCGTGCTCTATGTCAGAGACGGCATAAGGATAGATCCGCTCATTCTCGGCGGCGGCCAGCAGCGTGGAATGAGGTCAGGTACGCAGAGCCTTGTTCTGGCAAAGTCTTTCGAGACAGCCCTTGAAGAAGCGTCTGAAGGAATTGAAGCTGCATTCGATGACGTCTCTGCGATCAATGGTTATCTGAGAAGAGAACTTGCTGCAAGGAAAGCCATGATACTGTCGCCTGACGATGCTCTGCCTTATGTTCTGAATGTCTCATTTGAAGGTTTTGAATCCGAGACAATGCTACACTGTCTTGAGATATATGATATATTTGTTTCTACTGTTTCGGCATGTTCATCCAAGTCAAAGAAGGTGTCTTATGTCCTTCTTGAGTCCGGAGTTCCGCAGAAGATCGCTGCAAATGCAGTAAGGATAAGCTTCTCAAGGTATAATACGATGCGCGAGGCAGAAGAGTTCATCAGATGTGTTGATGAGATCTACGACAAATTCGCAGTCCGCAGGTGACAGGAGACAGATATGAACGTAATTCTTGCAAGAATGGGTGAGATCACCCTTAAGGGTCTCAACAGAGGCTCATTCGAGATACAGCTCAAGAGCAACCTCAAGTACAGGCTCAAGAGATTCGGCAAGCTTAAGATATTCCAGAGCCAGAGCAGGATCTGGATCGAGCCTCTCGAAGAAGACAATCCGTACTTTGCGGACCTGCAGTCTGCCCAGGAGATCATGAAGGCCATAACACAGGTCTTCGGTATAGTATCCGTAAGCCTTGCCAGAAAGTTCGAAGGTGATTTTGACAGCATCTGCGAGAATACTAAGGCCTATGTCGAAGAACTTCTTGCAGACCATCCTGACTACAAGTCTTTCAAGGTCGAGAGCAAGCGCGGCAATAAGGCTTTCCCGATGGATTCTCCGCATATCTGCGAAGAACTCGGTGCTTATATGCTCGATAATTTCGACTGCCTTACCGTAAAGATGAAGAATCCTGATTTTATAGTGAACGTTGAGATCAGGGAGAGCAATTACGTATACTGCGGCAAGATGATGGCTCACAGAGGTCTTCCCGTAGGAACGGCAGGCAGGGGAATGCTCCTGCTCTCGGGCGGTATCGACAGCCCGGTTGCCGGTTTTATGATGGCTTCCAGAGGAATGCCGCTTGATGCAGTGTATTTCCACTCATATCCGTATACCAGCGATCAGGCCAAGCAGAAGGTTATCGATCTGGCGAAGATCGTATCAGGCTTCTCAGGACGCATGACTCTTCATGTCGTCAACTTCACTCAGATCCAGCTCGATATGTATAAGAACTCGCCTCAGGACATGCTCACTATCACCATGAGAAGAGTAATGCTCCAGATAGCTGAGCAGATCGCGCTTCAGAATAACTGCAAGTGTCTCATTACAGGCGAGAGCCTTGGACAGGTCGCATCGCAGACACTCGAGGCGATCGCAGCAACAAACGAAGTTGTTAAGATGCCGATCCTGAGACCTCTTATAGGTCTTGATAAGCAGGCTACCTGCGATATCTCCCGTGAGATCGGAGCCTTCGAGACATCGATCCTTCCTTATGAGGATTGCTGCACTATCTTCGTAGCAAAGCATCCTAAGACTCATCCTCATCCCGAAGATGTGGTCAAGGCAGAAGAGAATCTTGATATTGCAGAGATGGTAAGAGACGGCGTTCTCGGAACAGAGAAGATCGAGATCAATCCTTTCTGATATAATCCACAGTATGAAGATAGGAAAGCTTACAGATGAACAGCTCGAATCCCTTGTATTGTCAAGGCTTCCGGCTCTGTCACAGACAACCCTCTCGGGCGCCGGCATTGGTGCCGACTGTGCATGGATAAGGGTAGGGGAAGACCTTATGGTCACATCTTCGGATCCTATCACCGCAGGAGGCAAATCATCCGGAACGCTTGCCATACATGTATCCTGTAATGACATAGCTGCCTGCGGAGTCAAACCTTCAGGGATACTTATAGTCATAATCGCTCCGCCGTCAGCCACTGAGACTGATATCAGCGATATAGTCGATCAGGCAAGCCGCGAGGCATCTGCTCTCGGCGTTGACATCGTCGGCGGTCATACCGAAGTGTCTGATGCAGTCAATAGTTTTATCGTCATCTCCACAGCCTTCGGAATCGTTGAGAAGGGCAGTCCGGTCCCATTGGGTAAAGCAATGCCCGGTGACAGTCTCATCATTACAAAGAATGCAGCGATAGAAGGAAGCTTCATCGCGGCAAGTGAGCACAGAGAACTGCTTGACGGCAAGGTGAGCGAAGAATTCATCAATGAGGCATTGTCATATGACAGGCTGGTATCGGTCGTAAAAGAGGGAAGTGCCTGCGGAAGCATTGCTTCATGCTCAGGCAGGGTCAGAGAAGACGGATTCCCGCTGAGCGCCGCCGATCTAATGCACGATGTTACAGAAGGCGGCGTGTTCGGTGCGGCTTTCGAGATGGCTGACTTCTCCAAGTGCGGAGTAACGGTCGATATGAATCTCGTGCCTTTCTCCGATGCTTCCCGAGCGATCTGTGATGTGCTCGGACTCGATCCCTTCAGGCTTATATCTTCCGGAGCTCTCATGATCGCAACTCCCGAGCCGGATGCTGTCCTTGCAAAGCTCGAACAGGAAGGCGTAAAGGCAACGGTCATCGGAACATTCACCGAAGATATGGCCAGAAAGTATATCGATTTTGACGGCAATGAGTGCGAACTTCCGCCTCCCGGAGCCGACGAGATATACAAGATAAGTTGATCTTTTATTCGGTTTACTAATCACACGAATTTATATATAATACTTCAAGCAAATCAGTACCTTTGTAAGGAGGGTTTATTTCCATGTACGAACACATTAAGGCTGAAGACCCTGAGGTCTATTCCGCAATAATGCAGGAGATCGGCCGTCAGCGCGACAAGATCGAGCTGATCGCATCCGAGAATACTGTATCCGAGGCTGTGCTTGAGGCAGCAGGTTCTCCGCTCACCAACAAGTATGCAGAAGGTTATCCGGGAAAGCGTTATTACGGCGGATGCGAGTATGTTGATATCGTAGAGCAGCTCGCTATCGACAGAGCTAAGCAGCTCTTCGGCGCTGAGCATGTTAATGTACAGCCTCATTCAGGCGCTCAGGCAAATACTGCCGTTTACTATGCGATCCTTGAACCGGGCGATAAGATCCTCGGTCTCGACCTCTCACACGGCGGACACCTTACTCACGGTATGAAGCTCAATGTATCCGGAAGAACATATCAGTCCGAGTTCTATCAGGTAGATCCCGAGACTCAGACTCTTAACTATGAGACTATCCGTCAGAGAGCTCTCGAAGTAAAGCCTAAGGTTATCGTTGCAGGTGCATCTGCATACCCCAGGATCATCGACTTCAAGAAGTTCAGAGAGATCGCTGATGAGGTAGGAGCTTATCTCTTCGTAGATATGGCTCACATTGCAGGTCTTGTTGCTGCAGGACTTCACCCCAATCCGGTACCTTATGCAGACTTCGTAACAACAACAACACACAAGACACTCCGCGGACCCCGTGGCGGTATCATCATGTGCAAGGAGGAATATGCGAAAAAGATCAATTCCGCAGTATTCCCCGGACAGCAGGGCGGACCTCTCATGCATATCATCGCTGCTAAGGCTGTTGCATTCAAGGAAGCTCTGTCTCCCGAATTCAGAGAGTATGCTGCCCAGATCATTGCAAATGCACAGGCTATGAGCGAGGTTCTCCTCAGCAGAGGCGTCAATCTTGTCTCAGGCGGTACTGATAACCACCTCATGCTCATCGATCTCAGAGGCACAGGTGTTACAGGTAAGGATCTCCAGGAGAGACTTGATGACTGCAATATCACGGCTAACAAGAACACTATCCCGTTCGATCCCGAGAAGCCCATGGTTACATCCGGCGTACGTATCGGTACACCTGCAGTAACTGCAAGAGGATTCAAGGAAGAAGACTGTAAGATCGTTGCAGACTGCATTGCTGACTGCATCTTCGATTATGAGAATAAGAAGGCTGATGTTGTCGCCAGAGTTAAGACTCTCACAGATAAGTATCCTATCTATCCTGATATCAAGTAAGGAGTTCTCTTGTCCGGTATAGGCGAAGACAAAAACGAGCCGTTGGCTTACAGGATGTCACCGCAGACCCTGGATGAATATGCAGGGCAGGAACATATCCTGGGCGAAGGTAAAATGCTTAGAAGAATGATTGAGGCAGACCGTCTGTCCTCAATCATTCTTTTTGGTCCGCCCGGAGTAGGCAAGACTGCTCTGGCGCGTGTCATAGCCAACACGACATCTTCAAGATTCGTTAAGCTCAACGCCGTAACTTCGGGTGTTGCAGACATCAAGAGAGTCACTGAAGATGCTCAGAACCCGATCATCTCCGAGGGCAGGAAGACTGTCCTGTTCATCGATGAGATCCACAGGTTCAATAAGCTTCAGCAGGATGCCCTCCTTCCGTTTGTAGAGGACGGCACCGTTGTTCTGATAGGAGCTACTACGGAGAATCCTTATTTTGAAGTAAACAAGGCTCTGGTATCCCGCTCTACCGTTCTTCAGCTCAAGCCGCTGGAGACTCCGGATATCGTCAAGATCCTTCGTAATGCCCTGGAGAACAAGGAACGCGGATACGGCGACATGGACATTAAGTGCGAAGATGCCGTTCTCGCCAAGATCGCCGAGACCTGCAACGGTGATGCCAGGGCGGCACTGACCGCTTTGGAGCTTGCCTGTATTACAACACCTCCCGGAGGTGACGGTACTGTTGTCATAGACGACGATGTCATGAAGGAATGCATGCAGAACAGGACCGTGCTTTTCGATAAGGACGGAGAGTATCACTATGACAATATCAGTGCGATGATAAAGTCCATGCGCGGATCTGATCCGGATGCCGCGATACTGTATCTCGCCCGTGCTCTCAAGGCCGGTGAGGATATAGAGTTCCTTGCGAGAAGGATAATGATCTGTGCGGCTGAAGACGTAGGTCTTGCCAATCCGAATGCACTGCTTATAGCTGTAGCGGCTTATGACTGTGCCAAAGCCGTAGGCATGCCCGAAGCCAGGATACCCCTTGCAGAAGCCTGCATTACAGTGGCGACTTCTCCCAAATCCAATGCTTCATATCTTGCTATCGACAAGGCTCTGTCTGATGTGGAGAACACTGATACCGGCGTTGTGCCGATGCATCTTCGTAATGCGCCTGCCAGCGGCATGGAAGACCTTGGTTACAGTGTCGGTTACAAGTACCCGCACGACTTCCCGGGACATATTACAAAGCAGCAATATATGACTGACAAGACTCTTGGCCGTAAGTACTATGACCCTACCGATATCGGATATGAGAAGCGGATTGCAGAATATCTGGATTATGTTCGCAAGATGACTGAACAGGAGGGATAAGCTTGAGATTTGTGATCCAGAATGTTACGGAAGCCAGCGTAAGCATCGACGGCAGGGTGAACGGCAGTATCGGCCGCGGGTTTGCCGTGCTTATCGGAATTGCCCAGACAGATACTGAGCAGATCGCCGATAAGATGATGGACAAGATGTTCAAGCTCAGGGTATTCGAAGATGAGAACGGCAAGACCAATCTCAATCTGGATCAGGTGGGCGGTGGTCTCCTGCTCGTATCACAGTTCACCCTCTATGCTGATGTTAAGTCCGGCAACAGGCCCGGTTTCTCCCGTGCATGCAAGCCTGACAGGGCAGAAGAGCTCTACGATTACATTGTCTCTGAGTGCCGTAAGAGGAATGATAAGGTGGGTACCGGTGAGTTCGGAGCCGATATGAAGGTTGCACTCGTGAACGACGGCCCTTTTACGATAATCCTCGATTCGGATGAATTATCTTTGTAATTTCACCTACTTGTAATCCAAATTATATATATTATATTAGATTTGCGCGTTTTAATGCTACAATGTAGTATCTGCACTTTTGCGGATCAATTTGAATCATAAGGATGGGAAAGATGTCTAATTCGAAGAACGGCAATTATGGCGGCGGAGATTCAAGAGAGATCTTAAGCTGCTCTTTCTGCGGTAAGTCCGAGTATGAAGTTCCGAGACTTTTCTCGGGCGTTAATTGCTACATCTGCATCGACTGCATTCGTACTGCATACGGTATCGTTGCGGAAGAAGAGAAGGTTAGCAAGAAGCGCAAGATGAGAACCATCAAGCCCAAGAAGCTTGTTACGCCTCATCAGATCAAGGAGACACTCGACCAGTATGTAATCGGTCAGAACGAAGCAAAGATCGCTCTTTCCGTTGCAGTCTATAATCACTACAAGAGAGTCTTCTCTGATGTACCCACTGATGATACTGAGATCCAGAAGAGCAATATCCTTCTTCTCGGACCTACGGGTTCAGGTAAGACATTACTTGCCCAGACTCTTGCCAGAACGCTTAATGTTCCTTTTACGGTTGCTGATGCCACAAGCCTTACTCAGGCAGGTTATGTCGGTGAGGACGTTGAGAACATCCTTCTCAAGCTCATCATTGCAGCTGATTACGATGTTGAGCGTGCACAGCTCGGTATTGTCTATATCGACGAGATCGATAAGATCGCCAAGAAGACTGAGAATGTCTCGATAACAAGAGACGTCAGCGGCGAGGGTGTTCAGCAGGCCCTGCTCAAGATCCTCGAGAGTACGGTTGCAAATGTTCCTCCCAAGGGCGGAAGGAAGCATCCTAACGAAGAGTGCATCAAGATCGATACAACGAACATCCTGTTTATCTGCGGCGGCGCATTCGACGGACTGGATGATATCATCGCCAGCAGAATAGATAAGAAGCAGTTCGGCTTCGGAGCTGATGTTGCTCCCAAGACTGAGATCTTCAGCGGCAAGTATTATCACGACGTTAAGCCTGATGACCTCATGAAGTTCGGTATGATCCCTGAGTTCATCGGAAGAGTTCCGGTCACCGTGGCTCTCGATAAGCTTGATGCCGAAGCACTTGTCAGGGTCCTCACAGAACCTAAGAATGCCATCATCAAGCAGTACAAGAAGATGCTCAAGATGGATGATGTTGAGCTTACTTTCGAGGACGAGGCAGTAAAGGCCATTGCAGAGAAGGCTATCGAGCAGAATACCGGTGCAAGAGGTCTGCGTGCGATCATCGAAGAGACGATGCGTAACGTTATGTTCGACGTTCCTTCCGAGAAGGACGTTAAGGAATGCATCATCAAGAAGGAATGCATTACGGAAGGCAAGCAGCCTGTGATCATCTATAAGAAGGGTGCGGGAGAGACCGGCACGGAACAGAGTTCTTCTGAGTTCAATCCCAATCTCGGTGCCACAGCAGGCTGATGATCATTAGAAGGCAATATCTGATCAAGAAGGAGGAATAACAATGGCTGAATCTTATAACATCTGTCTCGATATCGGCGGTACAAAGATCCTTGGTGTCATCTTCAACAGCAAGCGCGAGATCGTATACAGACTTAAGAAGAAGACAAAGGCAGGCGGAGATTCATCTCAGAATGTCGAGGAAGTCATCATCAGCGTGGTCGAAGAGCTCATCAGCGAATCAGGAATCAAGAAGTCCCAGATCAACGCTATCGCTGCCGGCGCTCCCGGTGTTATCAATCAGGATACCGGCGTTGTTCTCTTCTCGCCCAACCTCCCTTGGAGGAACTATGACATCAGGAAGCCTATCGAAGATAAGTTCGGTGCCAAGTTCTATATCGGCAATGACGTTAATGTCGGTGTGCTCGGCGAATACAAGTTCGGCGCTGCAAAGGGCTATAAGAATGTAGTCGGTCTGTTTGTAGGTACAGGAATGGGCGGAGGCCTTATCCTCGACGGCAAGCTGTTTACCGGCAACCAGTTCAAGGCTGCAGAGTACGGACACATGATACTTGATCCCGAAGGTCCTCTTTGTAACTGCGGCCAGCGCGGATGCCTTGAAGCTTTCTCCAGCAAGCAGGGTATGAGCGCATATATCAGACAGCAGGTATCTAGAGGCAGAGAGAGCATGATGGCTGAGGCCGTTCAGGGCGGAGTGTTCAAGTCCAAGGCCCTGAAGAAGGCTCTCGAGAGCGGTGATGCAGTTGCGACTGAAGCGGTTGACAGAGCATGCCATTACCTGGCTATAGCAACAGGTAACCTGGTCAATACATTCAGCCCCGACATCGTTGTATACGGCGGCGGAGTTATCGAAGCAGTCGGCGATACATTCCTTGAGAAGATCACGGCTGAAGTAGACAGATACTGCATGCCCTCGATCAGAGAGACAGTTGAATTCAAGAAGGCTGCCCTGGGAGATGATTCCATTCTCTACGGTGCCCTCTCGATGATAAAGAAGTAAGAACGAAAGAAGGACAACCCTTAACATGGCAAGAATCGACAACATCTCCAAGACCTTTAATCCCAACGAGGCCGAACCGAGATTATATAATGAATGGCTTGATAAAGGATATTTCAAGCCTTCTGATGACAAGACAAAGACACCTTTCTCCATTGTAATGCCCCCGCCGAACATTACGGGACAGCTTCATATGGGTCACGCTCTCGATAATACCCTTCAGGATATCCTCACAAGATTCAAGAGAATGTCCGGTTATGCTGCTCTCTGGGTTCCCGGTACTGACCATGCTTCTATTGCTACTGAGGCAAGGATCGTGGCACAGATGCGTGAGGAAGGCATCTTCAAGGAAGACCTCGGCCGTGACAAGTTCCTCGAGAGAGCCTGGGACTGGAAGGCTAAGTACGGCGGAAGGATCGTAGAACAGCTCAAGAAGATGGGTTCTTCATGCGATTGGTCCAGAGAGCGTTTCACTATGGATGAAGGCTGCTCTGAAGCAGTTAAGGAAGTCTTCGTAAAGTACTATAACCAGGGACTCATCTACAGAGGCGAGCGTATCATCAACTGGTGCCCTCACTGCCTTACATCGATCTCCAATGCAGAGGTTGAATATGAGGATCAGGCAGGTCACTTCTGGCATCTGAGATATCCCCTTGAAGATGGCAGCGGATATGTTGAGCTTGCCACGACAAGACCAGAGACACTTCTCGGTGATACTGCTGTTGCAGTCAATCCCAAGGATGAGAGATATAAGGACATCATCGGCAAGATGCTTATCCTGCCTCTTGTAGGAAGGAAGATCCCCGTTGTTGCGGATGATTACGTTGATATCGAGTTCGGTACCGGTGTCGTTAAGATCACGCCTGCTCATGACCCGAATGACTTTGAAGTCGGACTGCGTCACGGCCTTGAAGTGATCACGGTCCTTACTGAGGATGCCAAGATCACAGATGATTATCCCAAGTATGCCGGCATGGACAGATACGAGGCAAGGGAAGCCATCATCAAGGATCTTGAAGAGGGCGGATTCCTTATTAAGACTGAGGATTACAACCATAATGTCGGTACATGCTACCGCTGCGGCACGACGATCGAACCCCGTGTATCACTGCAGTGGTTCGTTAAGATGGAAGAGCTTGCAAAGCCTGCCATTGAGGCCGTTAAGGACGGCAGGATCAGATTTGTTCCTGAGAGATTCAATAAGAATTACTTCAACTGGATGGAAGATATCCGTGACTGGTGCATTTCCAGACAGCTCTGGTGGGGTCACAGGATCCCTGCGTTCTATTGTGATGACTGCGGTGAGATCGTAGTTACCAAGGATGAGACAGCTGTCTGCCCTAAGTGCGGCAAGCCCATGCGTCAGGATCCCGATACTCTTGATACCTGGTTCTCTTCAGCGCTCTGGCCGTTCTCAACTCTCGGCTGGCCTGAGGATACAGAGGATCTCAAGCGTTTCTATCCTACTGATACTCTCGTTACGGGTTATGACATTATTACTTTCTGGGTATCAAGAATGATCGTTGCCGGAATGGCACATATGGATGAAGAACCGTTCAGAGATGTTCTTATCCATGGTCTTGTAAGAGATTCTCAGGGCAGGAAGATGAGTAAGTCTCTCGGCAACGGTATCGATCCTCTTGAGATCATCGACCAGAGCGGTGCTGACTCGCTCAGATTTGCTCTCGTTACGGGTAATGCTCCCGGTAATGACCAGAGATTCCAGGAAGATAAGATCACGATGGGCAGGAACCTGTCCAACAAGATCTGGAATGCCATGAGATTCGTTATCATGAACCTCGAAGACGATGTCGATTTCTCCGGAGTTGATTCTGATAAGTTCACGCTTGAAGACAAATGGATCCTTACCAGACTCCATGATGTTACCGCAGAGGCTACACAGAATATAGATAATTATGACTTCGGTGTTGCTCTGTCCAAGATCGTAGACTTCATCTGGGATAACTTCTGTGACTGGTACATCGAGACATCCAAGAGCAGACTCTTTGATAAGGAGTGCGAGACAAGACTCGAAGCTCAGTATCTGCTCAATTATGTCCTCGGAGTATCCATGCAGCTCCTGCATCCGTTCATGCCGTTCATTACCGAAGAGGTATATCAGAACCTTGAGATCGGCGGTAAGGCTGAATCCATCATGATCTCTGACTGGCCTTGTGCGGACGATATTCCTGCTTATGCTGAGGAAGCTGAGATGATGGAGACTCTTATGGATGCCATAAGAGGTATCAGAGCCGTACGTAAGGAGATGGACGTTGCTCCTTCCAGGAAGGCTCATATCATCGTTGTCACTCCTGAAGACAGGACAGCGGAGATGTTCATCAACGGTGAAGGATTCCTTGCCCGTCTCGCATCAGTTGAAGGAGTTGAGACACAGAAGGACAAGGAAGGCATTCCTGCTACTGCAGTTGCTGCAATGTTCAAGGGCGGTGAGATCTATCTTCCTCTCGAAGATCTTATCGATATCGACAAGGAGCTCGAACGTCTCGATAAGGAGAAGGAGCGCCTGTCAGGTGAGATCGACAGGGTAAAGGCAAAGCTCGCAAATCAGGACTTTGTCTCAAGAGCACCCGAGAAGGTAGTTAATGCAGAGAAAGATAAGCAGAAGAACTACGAAGAAATGTATAATAACATCGTATCAAGAATAGCGATGCTTAAGAAATAACGGAGGATTGATTATGGAACTTGAATTTGGCGATGCTGAGAAGATCGCAAAGCTGCCTCAGGAAGGCGTTCACTGCTACCCCGGAAGTGCTAAGAAGATCAACAGGAACAGGATCTTATCCGCTGTCTTTTGTGTAGCTCTTGCTGCCGGAACAGCAGCTTGCTTCCTTCTTGCCAACGGTAACTACACACTTATGCTCCTCGGCGGTGTATGCGCTATCGGCGTGATCGTATCGATCCTCGTTTTCTGCCAGACTTTCCTTGTAGCTAAGTATCGTGTTGCTGTCGACTACAACGAGAAGGCTGTTGTTCTTCGTTATCGTTACAGCACGATCAGCATTCCCTTTGAGAACTTTGACGGAAGAGAAGGTAAGCCGGACGAGGCACAGGCTCTTATCGACAAGAACTTCAATAAGGGCGGAAATGAATATCTCATCTTGGATGATGTTTTCCAGGATGCTTGCTATCAGACTTCGATGACCGATCTTGAGTCTGCTGAAGATTTCAAGAAGCTCAGAGATGACTGCTTTGCCATTGCTGATGCCTATGGTGCAAGAAACAGCAAGGACAAGGTCAAGTTCTATTATGAGAAGGACGAAGACGATCGTGAAGACGTCGACGAGGATGAGATCGAGAAGCTTATCGAAGAGGCAAAGGCTGAAGGCAAGGCAGATTCTGCAAAGTCTGCAGCACCTGCTGATGAGAAGGCTGAGGAAGCTCCGGCAGAGGATGCCGATAAGACTGAAGAGTAATTCAGTAATCAGATTAATAATAATAATTAAGCGCTGTATCCGTCAGGATGCGGCGCTTTTTAATTCGTTTACTTCTTTTGCGGTAAGATATCGCCACTGGCCTGTGCCGAGCGTGCCGAGGTTGATGTTCATGAACCGGATCCTTCTGAGCTTTACGACCTTATATCCTTCGTATTCGCACATCCTTCTGATCTGACGGTTAAGTCCCTGATGGAGTATTATCCTGAACACTCTGGCAGAGACTCTGTTGATCTTGCAGGGAAGGGTAATCTGTCCCAATACGGGAACTCCGGACTGCATCTCCTTGATGAACTTATCGTCATAAGGCCTGTCCACAGTAACCTGATACTCTTTCTCGTGATTATTCTCGGCTCGGAGAAGAGTATTGACTATCGAACCGTCGTTGGTGAGAAGTATCAGTCCCGATGAGTTCTTATCAAGTCTGCCGATTGGGAATATCCTTTCCGGATACCCTATGTAATCGATTATGTTGGAAGGATCTCTGCTGTCTGTGGTACAAGTAACGCCGAGAGGCTTATTGAAGGCTATATATACGTCATTGGCCTCAGGGATGATATTCTTACCGTCAACTAGGACAACGTCATCACTGCAGACCTGCATGCCGGATTCAGCTACGATGCCGTTAACCGTCACGCGGCCTTCCTCGATTAGTCTGTCTGCTTCTCGCCTGGAGCACAGACCTGATGAAGCTATATATTTGTTGATCCTGGATGTATCAGTCCCAGACATCTGCGGCCTCTGCCTTGGTCAGAGTGAAGGTGAAGGTAGAGCCTTCCTCATACTTACTGCTGACCTTGATAGTCTCGCCCATATAGGTGAGAAGTTCTTTGGCAATGGACAGACCCAGACCGGAGCCCTTCTTACCTCTGGCTCTGTCAGCCTTGAAGAATCTGTCGAAGATGTGGTCGATATCGTATTCGTGGATGCCCTGTCCGGTATCTGCAACTGATATGTACACTTTCTTCTCGGATTCGATGTAATCTGAACTGATTGTGATCGATTTGCCGGAAGGAGTGTATTTCTTAGCATTATCGAGAAGTATTACAAGGATCTGCTCGACTCGGTCAGGATTACCCGTAACAGTAGGGAGCTTGCCCGAATTGAACTGAACAGAGAAATTGATCCCGGCTTCCTTCATAATGGGCTTGAACCTGACTTCAACGCTGCTGAGAAGCTTGTTGAGATCGAACGGGTATGTCTTAAAAGCGAGAGTCCTTGACTGGAGCTTGGACAGCTCAAGCATGTCGTCGATAAGTCGGGACAGTCTCATCGTCTCGTCGAGGATGATACCGTAGTATCTCTGTCTGTCTTCGTTTGTCTTGACCATGCCGTCCTGGAGAGGCTCGATAAGACCTCTTAAGGTCTGCAGCGGTGTGCGGAGCTCGTGAGAGATGTTGGCAACATAATCCTGACGGAAACGCTCGTTCTTCTGTTCTTCGAAAATATCTCTGAAGAATCCCGTAGCACCGATGATCTTGGTCTTGTCATCAGAGCTGTACTTGGGGATGATCGTCGTCTGATACGCATAATCGCGGGCCTCGAGCGTTCTGGCCTTCTTCTCGCCGGTAGCGATACAGTCTTCAAAGTCCTGCCAGACTTCATCGAACGGGATGAGCTGCAGACGCTCGGTAAACATGTTATTCTTATCCGCTCTCTCGAAAAGGTTGGCAATGGCCTTGTTCGTTGTTACCGGTACAGCCTTCTCATCCACAACGACGATACCGTCGGATATCGCATCGAAGATCTCCTGAAGCTGATTCTTCTCGGCAGTGAGGTCGCTGATGGACTTGGAGAGCTTATCCGCAAGGAAATTGAACGATGTACCGAGTTCGCCGACTTCACCTTTGTGTGATTCATCTGCTCTGATATTGAAGTTGCCTTTACCGTATTCCATGGCGACTTCATTGATCTTCTGGATAGGCAGCACCATTCGCCTTACGAGTATGAATGCAGGTATCATCATTACAAATGCAGCTATCAGGGTGGACAGGAGCAGTATGTTGAGATATTCGACAACAAGACCGTTATATGAATCAAGGTCACTCAATGACACAAGGTAGCAAAGGCTTCCGTCATAGATGACAGGCTGCTTTATGATAAGGATCTGGTCTGATAGCTTGTATTCATTAACTATGAAATATGACAGACCGTTCTCAACCTGATTGAACTTACCGGTCAGAATATATGAGAATGCCTCCATGGTCTCCGAATCATTGAGATTGCGGTTCTCTTCAGGCGTATAG